>Ga0315315_10000025_pt1 | contig 115348 bp, 103 predicted proteins | sample M140m3416metaG_FD_203699 | JGI IMG/M metagenome (GOLD analysis project Ga0315315, IMG submission 203699) | Ammonia-oxidizing marine archaeal communities from Monterey Bay, California, United States - M1 40m 3416 | ecosystem: Environmental > Aquatic > Marine > Intertidal zone | place: USA...
AGAGACGGATATACACACAAGTGGTGTCTTGGCGTCTACTGTGCAACGTAAGCACAATCCTTTACTTACCCAGAACAAATCTGACGACGAACTGTTAGTAGAAGAGACGGATATACACACCAGTGGTGTCTTGGCGTCTACTGTGCAACGTAAGCACAACCCTTTACTTACCCAGAACAAATCTGATGACGAACTGGTAGTAGAAGAGACTGATATACACACAAGTGGTGTCTTGGCGTCTACAACACAACGTAAATTCAATCCTTTAATTGGTCAGGATATACCACTTATGGAACAAGATATATTACTGGAAGAGTCATATATACAAAATGCAGGCGATTTGTTGCCGCATTCTACGCAACGTAAATTCAATCCTTTAATTGGTCAGGATATACCACTTATGGAACAAGATATATTACTGGAAGAGTCATATATACAAAATGCAGGCGATTTGTTGCCGCATTCTACGCAACGTAAATTCAATCCTTTTATTATTATATCGGATGAATCATTGTTGAAGGAACAAACGAGCATTTTATTTACAAACGTGCGCGATGAACAGCATTTATTAGAGTGGATTGCACATCATCAAAACATTGGATTCACACACATTCATATTTTTGATCATTTGTCCAAAATACCAGTAAAGTCGATGGTTCAACATATACCGAATGTAACAGTTGAACGTAAAGATATTCAATTAACAGAAGGTGTGAAATTAAAAGACTATTTTATGAGAATCGCAATACAAGATATATCTATACCAAACCAATTCGATTGGATGCTTTATTTGGACGCAGATGAATTTTTAGTTTTACCCAAACACGCGAATGTTCATAATTTTATTAATTCTTATGAGAATGCAGACCAAATTGGAATAAATTGGTTACTTTTCGGATCCAATAATAAGAATACATTAACTCACGGTACATTGATGGAAAATTTTACTAGATGTGATGTTATGTTAAATCACCACGTGAAAAGTTTTGTTCGGCCGTCACAAGTAATTAAACCCGTGAATCCCCACGCCTACCAAATAAACAATCCTCGACAATCGATTGATATTAAAAAGCGTATTGTAAATAAAAAGGTGCCTTATTTTGTATATTGGGGGAAAACATCTATTCCTGACGTGACGCTTGCAGATGCTTATATCGCTCATTACATTTATCAAGACTATCATACATATATTGAACGGAAATGTATTTTACCGCGTGATGATACAGGGGAAATGAGAGAAGTTTTAACAGAAGAACAAGTTCACACAAAACATAACACTATTGAAAATCGTGTCCCGTTTGAATTATACAACGAGAAAAACAAAGAGCGAATGGAATATTGGGAAAAATGTAAGGACAATCAACCCATCAAAACTAATTCAACTTAATCGAATTTGTATAGTAGACATACTATATGCTATATTAAAGAATATAACATATACTGAATATAAATTTGAAATTATAATTACTTATTTCACGTATTGTGATTATGTCTTGGTGTATGGAATACGTGGGGGAATATAAATATCTACATTACGGTGCAACCGTCATCCTTTCTGAAGTTGATCTGCGACTTCACTTTACTGGTACGAGTTGTAGGAGGAGGAGTTGTTGTAGGAGGAGGAGATGTTTCCAGAGGAGGAGTTGTTGTAGGAGCGCGAGTCGTAGCAGCAGGAGTTGTTGTAGGAGCACGAGTCGTAGGAACAGGAGTTGTTGTAGGAGCGCGAGTCGTAGCAGCAGGAGTTGTTGTAGGAGCGCGAGTCGTAGGAGCAGGAGTTGTAGCAGCAGGAGTTGTTGTAGCAGCAGGAGTTGTTGTAGCAGCAGGAGTTGTTGTAGCAGCAGGAGTTGTTGTAGGAGCACGAGTTGTAGCAGCAGGAGTTGTCGTACTACCGGCGCGAGTTGTAGCAGCAGGAGTTGTCGTACTACCGGCGCGAGTTGTAGCAGCAGGAGTTGTCGTACTACCGGCGCGAGTTGTAGCAGCAGGAGTTGTCGTACTACCAGCGCGAGTTGTAGCAGCAGGAGTTGTCGTACTACCAGCGCGAGTTGTAGCAGCAGGAGTTGTAGACTTATTCATAGTTCCATTTGAGTATCGAGACCACTCAGAATCATTAAAACTATTTATTTCCGCTTGTTTTCTCATTTTACGTTGATTATCACTTTCAGCAGGAGTTGTTGGTGCGGCAGATATTATACTACTATGTTCTGGTTCCCAACCTTCTGGTTGTTGTGGTTTTACACCGTAACAATTTGCACCAAATTTAATATAAGGGTTCGAAAAATATCCACCATTAATACCAGGACGACCACACGCATTCTTAGTGTCGTCATTTTGTTGCAATCGTTGCCATGTCGATTTTTGTGTTGGAAAGAACGCCATTTGGTCAGCGGACCAACCGTAATTGCACCATTCACCACCGGCACTGTATGCGCTTTCAATTTGATCATAAGACGCTAAATCTGCATCAAATGCCTGACATACTTTTTGCGCTTCATCATAAGTATAAATATTATTACCGATATTAAATACTTGTTTATTGCTCGAACTTGGTGCGGCACTTGTAGAACCGGGTGCAGTGGTTGTTCCGGGTGCAGTGGTTGTTCCGGGTACAGTGGTTGCGCCTGGTGTTGTTCCTGGTGCAGTTGTGGTTCCTGGTGCAGTTGTGGTTCCTGGTGCAGTTGTGGTTCCTGGTGTTGTTCCTGGTGCGGCAGTCGCAAATACACTATCGACATCTTTTGTTAATGTGTCCCAGTAAGAAGTAGGCGTAGGCGTAGGTGTTCCACCGACACTGCTGGTAGGTGCAGTCGTTGTCGCAGGAAGATCTTCAAAATATCTCACCACACTATTATTAAACACAATATCAACAATGGGAATATTCAACACATACTTAAAAAAGTATATAATAGCAAAGGTGGCATACAAGATCCAAATTTTGTGTTCGACCAAGCGAACCAATACAGGTTTTACATCAGGAGCCATAGGAACACGAAGAATATAGACCAATATAAAGAATATTACCGTAAACCAGATTAATTCAAGAACAGACCAAGGATTGTTAAAGAAAGCATATGTCCATGATAAAAACCATCCAAATATATTTGTTTTTTCATTTGGTGGTATTTGATAATATGTTGAAAGTGCAAATGTAGCGGCTAGCCCAAATAAAATAAAATCAACAGTTCTACTGTATGTGAGTTGTCCACTGCTCTCTGCACTTAAACTGCGGGGGCTCATAATTGCTGAACCAAACTTATATACGACATAGGCTGATGAGACCCAAAAAATAATGGTCATTGTTGTATTTGTAAAAACATCTTTGAACAAGTCGGTAAATGTAGATTCGACCGACGATAATGCAGGAGTTGCCGTCGTCGGAGAAGGCGTATTTGTAACAGGTGTATTAGGAGCAACTGTGCTAGGGGCAACTGTGCTAGGGGCAACTGTGCTAGGGGCAACTGTGCTAGGAGCAACTGTGCTAGGAGCAACTGCGTTAGTGGGAACAGTAAGTGGTTGAGGCGTATTTGTAACAGATGAATAGGATGATTGTAAAGGAGACGGATGAGGCGTCGAACATGTTTGTTTCGTCGGAGCTGGAGTGTTAGAAGCACACATAGAACCATATCCTGTGTCCTGAAATGCGCTGCATTCTCCTACGGTGCAAGTTGTTTCATTCGTTTGATTTTCTTTCGTGGGGTTCCAATAACAATGGCCACCAACTCCATTGGTTGCGTGTACAGTACACGTATTACAATCATTTATATTGGGGTTTGCACAAGAATCATACTGAATCAAAGATTGTTTATTATGTTTTGACGTCATTTCCGATATAAAACCAGTATATAGGAAATAGATATATTTTATCACTTCATATGTGTTATTTTGCGATAAAACAAACAATATGCCTTTGGAGAAACGATTTTTGCTGGATTCAAATGTCTCTCTAAACGTGTATCGTTATAATGGACCCATTCATCACTCACTGTTTTCACATACGATGTATAATGACCACCCATTGGTCCGCCAGAATGGTTGCATACGCCATATAAATCATACACATACTTCTTCGAATTATACCCACTAACATATTTAGATAAATCGAGTCCCTCCATGGGAAAATCAACTAAATCTTGAAGTTTTCGCTCGCCGGTTGCCGAAAATCGTTTTAATGTTATGACTAAAATAGTGGGGAAATTCCAAAAAGTAATTCGTTTCTTCACATCCTCCTTTTTTCGTGTTTTTTCATTATACCAGGCATTTTCACCCTCCAATGTTTCGAATTGTGTAAAAGCATCTAAACAATCATAAAGAGAGGGGTTTTTTTTCGGTAATTCTAAATCCAATATAAAAAAGCTTTCTGGATTTGCAGAATGGGTAATTTTTTCATCCAATGAAGTTAGTTGTGATACATAAATACCGTAAAACATTTCCATAAATTCAGAATATTCGCTGGAATAGGTTCGCTTTAACATTTTATAACACTCGGTTGCGAGTTTATCGGTTGAATTCTCTACATTTCCAGTAATCTTCATAGTGACCCCTCGTGAAATACTATTATGCATACATTCTACTAAAAATAGTAAGAATTCGGGTAAATCATTTTGTGCCCACCCAGTAAATAGATCTCGTCCCTTTTGTGCAGCTAATTGTTGAACATGGTGCACAAACCGATTTGGAGATACTACACCATTTTGCGTCCACAAAATTTGCCTCAAGTTGTTCCATTCTTCAATCAAACCACTGTCGCATACATTTGGTTTCAGTGACCTCTCGTATTTTTTTGAAGATAGAAATTCATTTAGTTCATATGTATGACTTAACACCTGCATACAGGAATTTAGAAAACACGTATTCCCTAAATTAACTAAACCGGTGTATCCTTTGTCTTTATATTTTGATAAGTCCATATGCAATTAAATATGTATAATAATAATATATAGAAGTTTGTCTTTATATTATAATATATTATGGAAAATGATTTAACTGACCAACTTACACGATTATTAATTGAACAGTTAAGAGAACCACATCCAACAATTCAAGATCGTCAATTAGATACAATATATGATTTATATCATGGATATAATGATGTGATGCGTCAATATCAACAAAACATTGGTGATTTAATTCGTAGGATTGAAACTGCGCAGAATAATAATGATAGTACAAATGTGAATATTCCACACAATATTACACCACCTAGAAGAACAGCACAACCTAGAACATCAACACAACCTAGAACACCAGCACAACCTAGAACATTTACTCAACGACCGAGAACACCGGTTCAACCACCCGCGAGTCAAAGACGATCTCAACCACCAGGAAGTCCAATACAACCAACTGCAATTCCACCATTGAGTCCAGATATGCAATTGCTATTCACTTATTTATTTCAACCTAATATTAATAATGAAGTGAATACAATGAGACCATTGTCACGTGAAGAGATTTCGAATGCTACACGAACATATGGTTATACCGAAGAAATGCAAGTACAAGATCCGAGTGGTAATGTATGTCCAATCTCGTTAGAAACATACCAGGTCGGTGATGTTATATGTGAAATTCGCGGATGTAATCATATTTTCCGACGTCCTGCCCTAATGACGTGGTTACGTCGAAATTCACGATGTCCAGTATGTCGATATAATTTGCGAGATTATGTTGACCAAGCTAATGAAGCACCTGACCAAGCTAATGAAGCACCTGACCAAGCAAATGAAGCACCTGACCAAGCTACTCCACCTGCGAATCCGATTCCATTCCCATCTTTGGTCGATCTATCTGGTTCTCGTATATTTAATTTCGAATTTGAATTGCCTATACAAACAGATGAAAATGATGCATCCGACATTGAACCCGATTTATCGGTAGATTAGAATATTTACTTCTGCGTGAAGTAATTAAATAAAAGTTGTCTTAGTAATACAACTTTTATAATGTTTTCAAATTGGTTTCCGAAAAAAACACACAATAATATCGGATTTGAAGATGTTTTATATGCTATAAAACACAATGATACATATATTTTACTAAATACCCTTTCGAGTGATGCACAAGATTGTCTTATTAAAAGCACCCTTTCTATAGACATGGAAGAACCTACGATTAATCAATTGATAAATCAGTCTCTGCAACAGACAAAACGAGTTATTATTTATGGTAAAAATGGAACCGACGACACTGTGAATAAAAAATACCAACAAATGATCGATTTAGGATTCTCAGAAATATACATTTACACCGGAGGACTGTTTGAATGGATGCTTTTACAAGATATATATGGCTCGGATGAAATACCGACAACACGCCAAGTATTGGATATTTTGAAATATCGCCCAAAAGGACGTCTTCATATACCGCGTATTTCATAAAATCAGTTATATTTGCTTAGTCAACATTTCACGCCAATGATTAATGCGTGAAATGGACGTTTGCTGCATATCGTGAGAATTGTCTTTAGCATAAGTTGTGAAAAATAAACCATCTTTTTCGTGATTGAAAATGCGGGTTTTAAACAATGCAACCGAGTCATCGAATGCACGAATAATATTACCATTCCCAATTTTATTCATGTGGTAAATCATACAACGATCAAAATCATAGGCACATAATAAATCGGCTTCGCGGACAATGTTGTATGCACATTGATATTCCCCCAAATCCGGCATTCCATTTTGCTTTACATAAGAATACGACATTGTGTCTATAATATTTTTGACTACTTCGATTTCTTCATCACGCATTTTATGATATGGTTCGATTTGTGTTAAAAATTGTTCAATATTCGCAATACCTTCGTCTTGATTCATATATTTTTTATCACACATATCGTGCAAAATCGCCGATACATAAATAATTTTCTCTTGTGATTTTAGCTGTGGATGTGCAATTAATTCAGCTTCATATATTTGATTGGAACGCATGAAAATATCCATTGCGTGCGACAATCCGTGTGATTCGTCTATTTTATATTTATTGCTGGTCGTTAATACATATTGAAATAATTTTGAAAAAAGAGACATTGTATATAAAGAACACTACATTAGATATATTACCAAAATCTAAATGGTTTATTCAATAAAATTGATTGTATTCGTGTTGAATTATTACAACTATCTTTGATATTACTTATCTAACAACACAACTAACAATATGGATCTCACCCAGAAAAAACTTTCCAAATCCGAATGGATGAATGTGGAAATTTTGGTGGAGGAAAAGGAGCGCGAAATTCTCACAATGATTATCAATGGATATCATGATGTGAATATACGGTCAAATAATACCAAATCGATGATGTCTCTTATGAAAATGACTGATTCGAATAAAAATATGCATGATCATTTGTATGATCAATATTTCAAAGAGGATATTGAAAATTTGAAAACGAAATATGCATCCATTTTGGAACTTCCTGGCGAAGACGACGGCACGATCGCAGCAAACGACGACCATAAAAAGAAGAAGAAGAAGAAAAAGAAGAAACAGGTCACATTGAACAAGGGTGAATTAATTCGCATTCAATCGATGGACAAAAAACTGGATACTTCGAAAAATGGCGTCTTCGAATATATATTGATTGGGTTTTGCAAAGAAATCCTACATTCATTGCATAAACACACATCCCAATACGCATTTTACTTATATACCATATTACAAATAGAAAAAGCAACCATTTCAAACATGAATCCCAAAGTGTTGGAATTTGTGCATCAAGTTCGCGATTATACATTGCAATTGTTGAATATGCGCGATGTCTTGAATCAATCTTACGAGTTTATTGAAAAAAACCCGAATTTATTGAAATACGAAGACCGTGTCTTATTTGAACATCAACGACGTATATTCACCACTTTCCAGGTGCGCGGGGAAACTCCAAACACTTATTCTAAGTTAAAACATATGACCAATGCCGGTGCGAAATTGGTTTTATATACGGCACCTACGGGAACGGGTAAAACATTAACTCCTCTAGGTTTGTCGGAAGGTCATCGCATTATCTTTATTTGTGCAGCCAGACACATTGGTTTGGCGTTGGCTAAATCGGCGGTTTCAATGAACAAGCGTATAGCAGTTGCATTTGGATGTGAAACTGCGGATGATATTCGTTTACATTATTATGCAGCATCCGATTATACACGCAATAAGAGGAGTGGGGGTATTGGTAAAGTAGATAATAGTGTGGGCGATAAAGTGCAAATAATGATTTGTGATGTGCAATCCTATATTATTGCGATGCATTACATGTTGGCGTTTCAACCCGAATTTCAGTCAGACATGACTGAAACTGATATGGATGAATACACTCCAGATTCGATTGCTCGTGATGCCGATTTGATTACTTATTGGGATGAGCCCACCATTGCAATGGATTATGAAGACCATCCATTGCACGAAATGATGCATCGCAACTGGACCGAAAACCAAATATCCAAATTAGTGTTGTCTTGTGCGACGCTTCCCTGTGAAGATGAAATACAGGAAGCCATAGGAAATTTCCGCGGTCGATTTCAGAACGCCACTGTAGAAACCATTTCGAGTTATGATTGTCGTAAATCAATTTCCTTATTGAATGAAAAGGGAAAAGCAGCTGCACCCCATTTACTGTATGCGAATTATGAGGATTTGGCTATATCAGTAGAACATTGCACCAAAAATCGTTCTATGTTGCGCTATTTTGATTTACGTGAAATCGTTGCTTTTATACAAAAGGTGCATTCGGTAGATGGTGCATTGAACGAAGCATATTATATCGATAATTATTTCGGCAATGATGTGGCGAAAATCAATATGAATAACATAAAATTGTATTATATGGATATTTTGCGGAATATTAACCCGGAATATTGGGAGGACATTCACAAGGACCTTGTTGAAAATCAACGCGGAATGTTTGATAGTGTTGATTTGCGTCGTTTTCGAAGTGTAGAGACTCCTCGAAAAATGGGAGGAGGGACACTCGTCCGAACGCAAAGTATTGCTCCTCCTACCAAAAGTGATGTTGGGAATAAATCACATCTCCCATCTTCTGGAGTGTATATTACAACAAAGGATGCGCATACGTTGACGGACGGACCAACGATCTTCTTAACCGAAGATGTGGAAAAAATCGGGCGATTTTACAAATCACAATCCAATATATCCCAATATGTATTTGCGGAAATATCCAACAAAATTGCACAAAATAGCACCGTTCAACGTAAACTCACTGCAGTGGAACAGCAATTGGAAGATAAAGAAAATGCGATTTGTTCTAGAGACACTGGTAAAAGCGATCACAAATTAAACCGAGAAACCGTCTCACCTGAAATACGTGCTCTCCGCAAGCAAGTGGAAGATTTACGTAAAAACATACAGAACGTAAATTTGGATCAGGTATATATACCAAACACGTGTGAACACCAGCGCATATGGTATGATCGTGAAAATATAAAACCCAACGCATTTCAGCCGGATATTGCAGAAGAAGATGTATGCGAAATCATGGCGTTAGATGTGAGTGACGACTTGAAATTATTGCTTTTGTTGGGAATTGGTGTATTTATTGATGAAAATAAAGCCAATCCCAAATATATGGAAATTATGAAACGTCTTGCCTATGAACAACGTCTGTTTATCATTCTAGCATCTTCTGATTATATTTATGGAACCAATTATCAATTCTGTCACGGATTTATTGGAAAAGACTTGCGAGAAATGACGCAGCAAAAGACAATCCAAGCAATGGGTCGTATTGGTCGTAATCAAACGCAACAGGAATACACTGTTCGATTTCGCGATGATGCAATGCTGTTACAATTATTTCACCCTCCACTCGAAAATAAAGAGGCAACCGTTATGAATAGACTATTTCAAACTGATGAATAAGACTAAAATGACTTTATATCTTCAGTAGTGTTTCCAATCGTTTCGCTATTGTCGGATGTAGAAACCAATTCACATAAGTTGGTTTCGGGAACATCAACCTCTTTTTCTTGGACATTCAACATATTATAACCAAAATAGTGAAAATCTTCTTTGTAATATTCATTTATAAGAGCGATTGCTTTGTCGTTTAATAAAGAAGCATATTTGGTGGAAGATTGTTGTAATTGGACATTTGTTGTATTCGAATGTAAATCAAAATTGGAATATCCGTAATTACGCATATCTCGAGTAAGAGATTCGGTTTTCATAATATGAATATTATTTAACATTTTACCGTGTTCATCCAATAAAAACATATATTGAGGAGTTTTATGATTATCAAATGTATTGCATATTTCAAAATACAATTTTAATTGTTTGTATACTTTTCCTTTTGTCGGTATTATTTTATACGATAAAAAATTATTAAAATACAAATCTGAAATTACTCGATCATATGGATTTCGAACAACTGTTATAATGCGAAGGGGTGGGATTATATCACAATGATTCATATATTTTTTCACTGCAGATCCATTTGGCCATAATATATCACGATGTTTATACATATCATTCCATGTAAAATGTTGTAGTGAATGCTGTATATCACGTACTAATCGTATTTTTTTGAAACTTTGAAACTCAGGTAAATTCGCCTTTACTTTTGACCAATCAACACTATTCGGTGCGTTGCACTGTTTCGGCGAAGGAGCAATTAATATAGAACGGTTCTTCATCATAATTTTTTTCTGTTTTTCCGCATCAATTATTTTATTTAGTTTGTATTTCCAAACACTTCGCGATATTTCGAATTCAACATTGATAGTTTTTTTATCAAATCGGTAATATATAGATTTGTCGTTTAAAGCAATATTACCCTTTTTACTAAAATATTCTTCAATGCTAGTGCCTCCCGTTTTTGGAATATGAATAAAAAGAATATTTTCTTTTTCAAAAAACGGCATATTTTGATTATGTGTGCTGAATTACGTATATATTAATAAATATATATATGTAACTGAATAACCGTATTTTATTTCGTAATACTTAATGCGTAAGGATTTCCCTTTAGTTGGTTATGTAAATCAGGAGTGGTTCGGTCACTTTGGATGCTGGAATTCAATTGCTGTTTACCCTGAAGACGTCCCATAGTATCTAATCCGGGACTCTGATTATAAATTGCAGGTGCAGGTGCACGACTATTTAATAACCGATTGTTACGATCACCTTCCTTGATATTCATACTATTATTCATTAACGACATATTTCCCTTAACTAAACGTCCGTCAATAGTAGAGGATTTTATGTTATTGTTTCTCTGTCTATATTCTGCGTCATAAGGGCGCATTTGCTTACTATTTCCCGCTGCACTTGAACCACCTGCATAATAATGATCAGATTGGTCTGTTCTGTGGGTCAATGCTGGCTGATTGCCGGTCACACTATAACCACCCTTGTTCATTTCGGAAGTTCCGGAATTCAAGTGAAATTTCGAATTCTCTGTAGTTTCACGGATTGTTGTCGCTGTTCGGTCGGCAGGATTGAAGATATATGATTGAGGCACAGTAGTGGCTGCGTTTTGGTAAGGTCGTAATGTTCCGATCACATTTTCCTTGCGCGAAGGTCTCAATGCATCCAATAAAGGCGATACAACGGAACCAATTGCTCCTCCAATAGAACCAAAATAATCGTTTTGTTGGTTTGAACTGCGATTGTTTGCGTAAGACATTTGGGATTTCGCTCCATAATCGGCTTCATTGCTCACGCCTTTACCGACAGACGAAGCTGCTGAAATTGGAACAGATCCTAAATCGTGATGTTTGGACGGCATATATTCGCCATCAATGTGAACACCGGATTGTTGAGAAGCGGCAACACCAGAATAATCAGTGGTTGTTTCAGGACGATTGGTGTAGCGGTCTTCTTGTATGGGACGCAATGTTTGTCCCTTTTCTACACCAGTTGTCGTCATAAGACGGTTTTGTCCCATTTCGAAATCGCGCTCAGGGCGGTTTTTCTCTACTTTACCAATAGAACCCATATCTTTTACGTGTGTAGACGCTGGCCCTTCGAAGCCGAGTGTGGACACGCCAGATGCTTTGCGATGATTGTTCACGCGGAGTTCATCGACTGTTTTCGGCATCCATTGTTCTCTAGCCATCATACCGGAATTGTATCCAGCTTCGCCATCGGCACTATAGCCTAAACCTAGTCCTGGTCCTACTTTTTCTTGTTCGAAAGGAAGAACATTGGACATTTTCAGACTAGGATTAACACGTGATTGCATAAAGTCATTTTGGTTTGGGACACCGTGTGCCCATTGATAATTCTCATCAGGTGTGAATAATGGCGACTGTTCTTTTTTCACAATATTTTGCGAGCCTGTTCCTAAATAACTGTCTAGAAGACCTTCATTACTATCTTCTTCAAATTTGCGACTACGTGTTTTGCTTCCGAAATATGGAACACTATTGTTATGTTTGAAGTAGTCACATCCGACCTTTTCACCGGTTAATGCAATGTAACTGTCCGAACCTCCGGATAATTCAGTGGGAGCACATTTCATACCCGTGCTTGATTCCCAACCGGTATTCGTCAAAATATTCTTAGGGTGATTGGGGGAAAAATACTTGTCCATATAATTTTCACCTTGGTACTTATTATCAACAGCCAATTTCCGAGTTATATCCAAATCTTCGGCTTGTATAGGATGTTCAGATGGATAATTCACATTGGCTATATTGGTATTAGGTAAGGACTGTTGTCCGGTAAAACCTTCTTCTACATCCTCATCCAAATCATTATTTTCATTTCGATTTTGGTTGGACGCCATATATAATCCGCCTAACGCTAAAAGGGGTATAGCTAATTCCATAATGCAATAAATATATTATATACAATGGACATAATATATTCGAATGAAAATTACCGACCACGCAAGTAATATTCAATAGTAGTCGGGTCTGCATTTTCAAGACCCATTGAAACGGTTACTTTAGGTTGATAATAATCTTTTTCTAAAACACGTGTTTGAATATTATCGTGAAACGGTTTTTCCAAATTGGCTTGCGGATTCATAAATGGTTCTTCCCACCGCGGTTGCACCATATCACGATACATCCACGCAGGATGTGTTGCACGGGTCTCATCAATAAATGGCTGCGCATTGGGATATGTTTTTGCGTGACTAGAAACTTCATGTGTTTTGTAATTATTTTCCTCCACATCATCACGTTGCAAATTACGGGTCAAACCACGCAAGTCACTATCTAAATTAATAGAATTTGTTTGTAAATTCGCCCCCCATTGTTGAAGACGCATTTGTGCATCTTCTTGAAACGGCATAGTTGCACCCTGTCCGGGCATATTTAGTTGATATCTACTTGCGTATGTTAATTCTTCCAATTGTTTTTCAATGCGTGCATCATCGTCGTGGAAACGAGTAAACGACATTTATTTGAACTATATTATATACTTCTCACATATAAATATTAATAATCAGACAATAAACATAAAACACTTACTTGTTTATCTGATTATATGAGCATATTGCCTAAATCCAATGTGGTGACCACACCTACATTGTGTTTAAATATGATTGTGAAAAATGAAGGTACAGTCATCACACGTTTATTCGAAAGCGTTCTTCCATATATTGATAGTTATTGTATTTGTGATACAGGAAGCACAGACAATACTATTGAAATTATTGAAACTTTTTCCGGGAACGAAACATTCCGGGTAAAATCGTCCAAGAACCATTTCGCGATTTCGGATATAATCGCACAATCGCATTAAAATCGTGTGAAAATATGGAAAATGCGGATTATATTTTACTATTGGATGCAGATATGATATTTCAAGTATTGTCCAATAATACAACACAAGAGGGCATTGCTGCATTCAAAAAACTCTTGCTCACGGGCGACACTTTTTACATTTTCCAAGGAAATGACCAATTTTATTACAAAAATACGCGAATCACTAAAAACAATTGTGGAACAACGTATTGGGGGTGTTACACACGAATATTTACAGACCCCACCTGGGTCCAATATTCAAATATTGCCCAAAAACATTGCTTTTATTTATGATATTGGTGACGGAGGATGCAAAACAAACAAATTTGAGCGCGATATTAAATTGTTAGAACAAGGATTAATCGATCATCCAAATAATGATCGATACACCTTTTATTTAGCCAATAGTTATCGCAATGCAGGACAAATAGACAATGCGATTGCAATGTATAAAAAACGTATTGCGATTGGTGGATGGGTTGATGAAATCTGGAATAGTTATTATAGCATAGGGCAATCTTATAAGCAAATGGGCGATATTCCAAATGCAATTCATAATTGGATGGAGGCATACAATGCTTATCCAGAGCGTATCGAAAGCTTATACGAAATTGTTCAATATTATCGAATCGAAAACAAACCAAAACTGGCGTATGAATATTATCATATTGCAAAACAGGTGCTGTTGAGAAATTATAACAAAGATTATTTGTTTATGCAAAAAGATGTTTATGATTACAAATTGGATTACGAAATGACTATATTTGGGTTTTATTGTAAATTGCATAACTATGACTTACAGCAATTGGTTACAAATGTCCTAAATTATACACAATTGCCTGTATCTATTCGCAAAAACTTGTTGTCGAATTACAAATTTTATTCGCTTCGTTTTTCCAGTCTACATACTGGACAACACGCAGATTTAGGAAAATTATTAATGGAATTGGGAATGCGAGAAATGGAAGAATATCCCGATTTTGTTCCGAGCACACCTTCTCTTGCGAAAATTAGTGAAAATCGAATCGTCGCAGTCAAACGTTTTGTAAATTATAGGATTGACGAAAACGGAAAATATCAATCAAAATCGACAATTGAATCCAAGAATGTTTTAGGCGTTTTTCAAAAAAATGATAATGGAATATGGTCAATCGAAACAATTGCGAGAGTAAAACATAATACAGAACAAGACGGTCACTATATTGGTGTGGAAGATATGCGATTATTCGAACAGTCGTATGATGCGACAGTGTCTACTATTTTGTATAGCGGAAACCGTGGTATGAAGGATGGAATAATGACTGTAGAAATTGGACGATTACATTTAGACAATGGAACCACTTCGGAAATACGATACCCTAAAATTGCCGAACAAGGACGTTTAGAAAAAAACTGGGTTTGGCTCCCTACCATCGAAACTATCCCTGCGTGTAATAAAATGATTTATGGATGGAATCCACTTACCATTGGAACCATTGAAACGGTAGAAGAAAAAACGGATTTTTCGTCTTCTTCCATTTCAATGGTAGAAGAAAAAACATATTTTCACGTATCAAATGTAATACCTACTCCTGGTATTTTTACAAATGCACGCGGTTCGACAAATGGAATTGTGGTAAACGACGATATATGGTTTGTGGTTCATTTGGTCAATTACGAAGATCGTCGCCATTATTATCATATTTTAGTATGTTTGGACAAAAATACACATTTAGTCACAAAACACACCAAACCATTTACTTTCGACAATAACAAAGTGGAATATACTTTGGGTTTCGTATATGATAATCAAACGGACACATTTTTAATCGGATATAGCGTGATGGACTGTGAAACTAAAATGATGGTTATTCCACGTAGCAAGATAATGTAATTATACGCACAGTGATAGAGGCGCCTCTTTACAACGACCATAGGTTTTACGATGCCATTGGCTAATTCCGTGTGTATTAATTCCTTCCATATGCCGTTTGGTTCCATATCCCTTATTTTGATCGATTCCATAGCGTGTGACTAATTCTGGATGCTCTGCACATAATTCGGCAATATAATCATCGCGGGCTACTTTAGCCAAAATGGATGCAGCTGCTATGGCTGTATATTTATTATCACCCCCTTCAATTGTTTCGTGAGGAATCACCCGAATTTCTTCGGTTTCGGAATCAAATTGTGTAAATGGTCGGAAATCATTACCATCAATAAGAAGAAACACTTTTTTAGGGTTCATATTTGTTGGTAAAATTTCGCGGATTGCATTGTGCATTCCTCGAAATACGGATTGGCGAATGTTAATTTCATCGACTACATCAGCCTCGATGTATTGGACGGACCAAGCCAGCGCATTGGATTTGATATATTCTGCGACTTCGTGAATTTTCTTGGTAGAATGGAATTTTTTCGAATCCTTCATCCATTCGTGATGAAACTCGCCATCTTTAGGTAAAATAGCGGCTCCCACATACAATCTACCAAACATGGGTCCTCTACCCGCTTCATCCACGCCAATTTCACATTCATTTTGAATATCGTAACAAGTATGTAGTATATTAGTCGACATGTTTCGGTTTACTATGTCTCCCATATTGTTTAGACATATTCAATTTTGTTCTAATGAGGAATAAATGGTCAGGGGGTGGTATATCTAATATTTTCGTCCTATAGAATATATTAGTAAAACATAATAGGATGAAAGGAATTCAGTTATCGTCATTAAACGTATGTATGATGTGTCTATTGATAGTGGTTTTGGCTATTACCACATATAGTTATTACCAACGTGAAGGTATGACTAGCATGCAAAATACTGTTTCAAGAGAATTATATGTGCCTTACAATGAATCACGACCTTTAGTGGTATTACAAAAGGTTGTTCAGAAAAATGAAGTTACCATGAAAGTGTATTACGATGAACTATATGGAAATATTGTTATTGCACCGATGATAACCGATACAACTATAGATAATCTTGAATTTCAAGTACTAAACCGTAGTGGTCAAGCAACTAAATATACTTCAGAGAATGGCAGTCCACCTGCTTCTTTGAAGAATGATATACAAAATATGACTTCTATTAAGCAATTGGGTTCTGATAGTAAGGATTTCTCTTGGTCATATGGACAACACGGTTTTGGAATCGTATATGTTACGTGGGATGCCCACACTATAATTTATACATTGGATACTGTCAAAGGAGTGATGGGTCCCGTTTATAATTCCGTGTATACATCTGCTCAGGCTTCTACCACAGTTGACCCTTCCATTGAAGGATCAGAATTGAATACGATTGATACAATTATGGATGATTATAGTGCTGAAGCCAATCAGGTGGTTCAAATTCAGAATTTCAATGCTTATCAAATTACCAAAAACGTCTTTTACAATTACAATCAAGGTGTTATAGTTAAAACTGGTAATGGTTTTAATATCAACACAACCACATCCACTACAGGAAGTTCTGTCGAAAAGGATAATCTCAATCACGCCATGATTGTTACTACCAAATTACATAAAGGTGGTGTTCCTTCTGCAATTATAGTTGTGATTTCTTATACAAGTAGTGATATAATGTCACCTTATAAATTGTACACAACTGCACGTATTTCGGATAAAAAACACAACACTGCAAGTTATCATAATCCTTTTAACAACAATACACCTTCTTCAACCAATAATGATGATGAAACTAACTCTAATTATATTTTGAAAACAGAAATCGTACCTCCGGTTTGCCCGGCGTGTCCATCTCCTTGTAATTTACCAACAACTTCTCCTGCACCAACAACCAGTTCTGCGACAACTTCTCCTGCACCAACAACAACTTCTCCTGCACCAACAACCAGTTCTGCGACAACTTCTCCTGCACCAACAACCAGTTCTTCTGGGACAATTTCTGGTGCAATTGGTAATGCAGTAAGTAGTAGCGTAAAATCGGTTTCCGGCGTAGCAGGAACTGCTGTAAGCACAGCAGGTGATGTTGCCGATAAGACAATATCAACCGCGGGTGGATTAGCAAGTCAGGCCGGAACAGATGTAACGAATATTGCAACTGGATTAACATCTGGTATTGAAGGCACTGTAACTGGATTAGGAAAAGATGTTGCTGACTTAGGTGATAGCGCAATTGGTGGAGTAACTACATTAGGTTCAGATGCTGCAGGTTTGGCCAGTCAAACTGTCGGAACTGCTGGACATCTTGTTGGAAAAACGATCGATTCTGCGACCGGACTTGCATATAGTGCAGGAACTGGATTAACACATATGATGCAACCTGGTTACAATGGCCAACCTGGTTACAATGGCCAACCTGGTTACTATGGCCAACCTGGTTACTATGGCCAACCTGGTTACTATGGCCAACCTGGTTACTCCGGTCAACCTGGGTACTATGGTCAACCGGATTACTACAGCCAACAAATGTGCGGTCCTCCATCTTACCCTGCACAAACATCCAATTATATGCCTATCACAAATGATTTTTCACAATTTACATAAGTGAATAATGCGTTTAATCCATATTATAATTAAAATGGATTAAAGTAACACAGTGTTATTTTATTAACATGGCCAAACAAAAGACACCCTTTGTAGATTATTCCGAATTATTGCATAGAACACATATACAAAATGAAATAACCTCTTTATTACAAGAATTTGATGCAGGATGTTCAAATATACATTATAAAAAAGGGATCTATGTGTATGGCTCTTCAGGAACCGGTAAAACCGAGTTTGTTATGAAATTGCTGGAAAAATTGGATTATGATATTGTAAAATATGATGCAGGAGATGTTCGTAATAAAGCATTAATCGACACGATTACTAGCAATAATGTATCAAACCGTAATGTATTGGATATGATGAAAGGAAAAAATAAAAAAATAGTTGTCGTTATGGATGAAATTGACGGAATGAATAATGGGGACAAGGGTGGTATTAATGCCCTTATTAAACTCATCCGACAAAAGAAAACGAAAAAGCAGCGTCTTGAAAGTATGACTATGAACCCCATTATTTGTATTGGTAATTACTATTCCGACAAAAAGATACGAGAATTGATGAAAGTGTGCAACACATTTGAATTAAAAAAACCGACACAACCGCAAATCAATACATTAATGGATACTATTTTACCGGCGAATGCATTGCACGAAAACCGATCGATTTTGTTGAATTATGTACAAGGTGATATTCGCAAATTATCATTCTTAGAAAATTTATACAAAAAAAAAGGTCATTTATTAACACCTCATATATTAAATACCATATTTCAAATCAAATCATATAATGACGATGCGAAGACATTAACGCAACAATTAATTAACCAGAACATTCCATTTGATGAACATTGCGTTCGCGTAAACGATACAGATCGAACCATTGTAGCTCTCTTGTGGCATGAGAATATTCCGGATGCGATTGCAAATGTAAACAATGATGCGAAATTACCTTTTTATGTGAAAATTATGGATAATATGTGTTTTGCCGATTATATTGATCGCATAACCTTTCAAAATCAGATTTGGTTATTTAATGAAATGAGTTCTTTGATGAAGACGTTATATAACAACAAATTATACCATGAAGCTTTTCCAGAGAAAGAAAACACCTTTTTCCCTTCTGAAATACGTTTTACCAAGGTTCTGACCAAATATTCGACGGAATATAACAATCAAACATTTATGAATAACTTGTGTCAAGAATTACATATGGATAAAAAAGATATGTGCGCATTTTTTCAAGAACTTCGTATGATGGGATCATATAATGCAGATGATCCGCAAATAACCACAGTATTGCAACAAAACTATTCTGCAAAAATGGACGAATTGTTAGATAATTACACTATTACAAAATTAGATATTCGCAGATTGTATCGTTACTTGGATAAAAACGTAAAAAAAAATTCCTCAGTCGAGGATGATGTAGATGAACAATATGAAGATGCATAATTATTATTATGGGTGATTTTTCTTTGTATCGACATTATATAGTGATTATGCAAAACGAAGTGAAAACTCTGGTAGAGTATGTGTGGATTGGCGGAGAACAAGAAGTTCGCTGTAAAACACGCGTAATGAGTGGTGAAATTACCACACTTGAACAATTACCTGTTTGGAATTTTGATGGAAGTTCCACCAAGCAGGCAGAAGGACATTATTCTGAAGTATTAATTAATCCCGTGGCTCTATTTTCCGATCCATTCAGAAAAGAACATCATAAAATAGTCTTTTGTGAGACATTACATCCAGATGGGACCCCCCATAAAACCAATAATCGCCATTGGGCGAATAAGCTATTCAATCAGGCTTTACACGAAAAGCCGTGGTTTGGATTAGAACAAGAGTATTTTATGATGAATACCATTACGGGCAATCCTTTAGGAATAGAGGGTGCTAAAGAACAAGGTCAATACTACTGCAGTGCTGGTGCGAAAAATGCGTTTGGTCGTGAAATTGCAGAAGAGCATTTGGCCGCTTGTATTCACGCTGGTATTAGAATTTCCGGCATCAATGCTGAGGTCGCACCTGGACAATGGGAATACCAAATTGGTCCCTGTGTGGGAATCGAAGAGGGTGACCATTTATGGATGGCCAGGTATTTGTTAGAACGTGTTGCAGAAAAATATGGCGTGAGCATTGATATTGAACCCAAACCAGTCAAGGGTGATTGGAATGGTTCCGGTTGTCACGCCAATTATAGCACCCAAAATATGCGCGAAGGATGCGGTGAAAAAACCGGATTAGAATATATCCACGAAGCCATCGAGAAACTGTCTGAAAATCATACGGAACATATGGAAGTATATGGATTACATAACGATGAACGTATGAGTGGTGCCCATGAAACTGCAGATTATCATACATTCAGTAGTGGAATCGCCAATCGCGGTGCGTCTGTTCGTATTGGAAATGATGTATCTCGTGATAAAAAGGGATATTTCGAAGATCGTCGTCCCGGTTCGAATTGTGACCCCTATTTGGTCACAGGAATGTTGTTTAAAACGACTGTATTATAATGAAAAAATCGTTATTTGAGATTACATCATGATATTATATTAGGAATATCATGCTGAAAAATGCAGCATTGTTGGTTTGTGATTTACAGGTGCGGGCTATGAAAAATTTACATAACCCTTACCGATTAATCAAAAATACGAATATGTTGATTGGCGCAAGCCAGAACATACCTAATATAAAAACGTCGATTGCGGCGCAACTGCGTCCCGATATTCTAGGTCCCCTAACACCCGAGTTACAATTGAATGATATAAATGTCGTCTATGATAAAGACACTTATTCCATGGCTCACGATACATTGTTTGAGGAGTTGGACAAACACCAGGTAAAAGATATTATTTTAACGGGTATGGAAATTCAATGGTGTATTAACCAAACGGTATATGATTTGACCCAAAAAGGTTTTCGTGTTCATATCCCAACCGACGCAGTCGGTAATAGTTTGTCTTATACCGAAAATCGCGATAATTTTAATCGATTACAGCAAAATGGCGCGTTTTTATGTTCATCTGATGGTATTATTTGTGAACAATTGAGCCATTTTGATGAACAATCATCGAAATGGTATGTTCGGTATAAACGTGGGGAACAAAACAATCATCCTAGTGTGATTTACACCCAGCTCAATTTACCAGTTCCAAATATCCCGAATAATAAATAATTAATAATAGTAAAATTTGTTACGATATGGCGTAACAATTTTTGTGTTTTTTATAATAGTCTGTATTATATGGAGCCAAATAATACAGACTATTTAAAAAAATTGGGTTGCAGCACAATCGCGACATTTACGGCAACATCACTTGTACATCCATTTGACGTATTGCGTATAATGGATCAGGTAAATAAGACACCTGAAATGACCTTTTCTGGTTTATATCGTGGATATAGTGTTGGATTGCTTAGGCAATGCACGTATTCGATTCCGAACGTATTGATGTACAGTGAATTGCAAAATACATATAGGGAGAAATACGGGTCTGACCCAACTTTCGCGATAAAATGCGGGTTTGGTATTACGTCAGGCTCGATTGGAGGATTTACTGGAACACCGAGTGAATTAATGATGGTTCGTTCAATCAATCCCAATACATTAACGCCGGGTATTTTTCCTTCGATCAAAGCCATTTGGAGTCAATATGGAATTCGTGGATTTTTTCGCGGATATTCATACACCATCGCAAGGTCAGCCATGTTTAACGGAGCAAGATTGTCGGTCTATTCAGAAACAAAAAAGGAGATTTTACAACAATACCCGACATTGGAAGGAACGACTACGTCACACATAGTATCTGCACTGAGTGGAGCTTCTGCTGGAGTGGTCATCAGTAATCCTTTGGACGTTGTGAAAACACGAATTCAAATGTATCCGGGGTCCAATCCATACACGATTGTGCGAAACGTCGCATCCGAAGGTCCTCTCGCATTTTATAAAGGTGTTTTTCCAAGTTTGACCAAATCTATACCACATTCAGTAATATCTTTTGTCGTTTTAGAACAACTTACGCGAATATGGATGGGTAAAGAGATGATTTGAAATGTGTACCGCTTAAATGTGTATAAAATTGAACGCCTTTTTGTGTTGTATTCAATGTACAACACAAAATCTTGAAATATGCAACTCAATAACTTTTACGAACGCGCTCTTTGGAACGAATGGAACCAATTGAAAAAGGACTTTCAGCAACGATCCATTCGCCAATTCTATTATCCGCAACATATGGATACATATTACCAACTCGAATCAAAGTTGATAGTTATGCAAAGACAACAGGTATGTAACGCAAAACAACATTTTCATCAATTGGGTGATGTGCGTTTGATGCAAGAACAACAACAAGTTTGGAATGAAAAAACAAAAGTTATAAAAGAACACCACAAAACAGTTTCGCAACACAACAAAGATGGCAAGTTGAAGGAATTCTTTGAAACCTTGAGCGAATTAGAAGAAAACAGACTCCTTGTTATGATTGATATTCGCACTGCCTATATGGAAGAGATAAACAGACAAGAAGCAGCCGAGGCATTGATCATGATGCAAAAGCAAGAATTTGCAAACGAAAAGCGAAGACTCACAAACGAAAAGAAAAAACGTGCTCGCGAGGAAGTAAACGAAATTTCTCATCCCATACGTCGTTCAAAACGAATTAGAGAAAACAATGTCAGAACGAGTGCTCGCATATTACCATAGTTTAGATTTATTATTCTATTTAATTTAATTAAGTATATTTTTAATTATATATTATACCTTTTTTGTATAGACTATTTACATCACTATGACCCAATACAAACTCTATTTTGATGGTTGCAGTAAACAAAATCCCGGTCCAGCTGGTGCTGGCGCCGTATTATATGCAGAAGATGAGTCAGAAATCGACACCTATGTCGAGAATTTAGGACGCCAAACGAATAATTATGCCGAATACAATGGTCTCATTGGCGGTCTTCGTGTCGCCCTTGTACATAATATTGCGAATTTGGAGGTGTTTGGGGATAGTATGTTGGTCATCAAACAAATGCGCGGTGAATGGCGGGTGAAACATCCGTCTATACTACTCTTGTATAAAGAAGCACAAGAACTCGCAACAAAATTCACGTCCATTTCTTATACCCACGTATATCGCGACCAGAATAAACGCGCAGATGAACTATCCAATCAAGCATTGCTGTAGGTGACGAAGCCCCCTAATACCCCCACCCCCATTCCTTCGGAATGGGGCTTGGTTAGAGGAGGGATTTAAAGGGAACCTGGGTTCCTTTTATGAGGAGGGATTTAAAAGGAACACGGGTTCCTTTTATTCATCATCATCATAATCGCCATTTGTTGTTGTAACTTTATGAGCATAGATTCCAATTCATTTATACGAAGGGTTTTTTTATGTAAATCGAGTTGTTGTCTTTGCAATGTTTCGACAATCTCTTCTGCATTCATTCGACGCGGCAATTTCCCGTGCTCATTTATCATAATCTGCGGCATTGTCTCTCGTTCGTGGTCCATATCCGCAATTTGTTTTAACACATCTGGTTTATTACCTGGAGATCCCGGAAGATATTCAGCTAGTGCAGTGTCTATATTCTCCATAAAAAAACTATATATGTCTTCTTCTTCTTCTTTGCGAATGAAATCGCGAACTTGGGCATCGCATTCACGAAAATATTGTGGATTTTTGTTTTCCAACATTTTTCGTTTATCAAATGTATTGTGCTCGTGCGAAAATACCAATATAGTCTTTAAAGGATCCAGTTGCACCATAGGGATGGTGAAATCTTTTAAAAATGATTTTTCTTCCCCTAAACACGCGTGGTTTTCATATTGTGTTTGCATCAATAATGATTTTCGAAACGCAAACGTCCCTGCTGTTGCGTGATTCTCACCATAAGGTCCACACTGATACATTGTATGTAAATCGTGTTTGTAATAAATAAACATTCTACTTGATCCCGCAATATCTTTGGTTGGATTTTGTAAAAGCATATCCACGGCGTGTGAAACACGTTCTGGTGGGTAATAATCATCGTCGTCCATATATACAATAATGTCTCCTTTTGCTTTTTTGTGCATATAATTGCGCTTTTCACCGAGGGGTATTTTTGTGTCTAATGCAAAATATTGTATTTGTGGAATGTTGGATTGGACTATTAAATCCTCGATTTTGTCGGTCCCATCATCCACTATAATCCATTCCATTTGTTCTTTAGGATAGGTTTGATTGCGAAAACACGCAAGCATCGTTTGGATAAATGGTCTTCTATTAAATGTAGGTGTGCATATACTCACAAATGGGAGGTGCATATTGGTCTTTGGTTTCTTTTTTCCCATAATATTTTGGTTTACAAAATATTATTTAGATGGTTTGGAGGAGTATGTTTATTCATCTGGATTTATGATGTTCCATTCTTCGCTCTCCTCCTTCTCCTTCCATTCTTCCTATTCCTTCCATTCTTCCTATTCCTTCCATTCTTCCTATTCCTTCCATTCCTCGCTCTTCTCCTCCCATTCCTCCCATTCCTTCCATTCTTCCTATTCCTTCCATTCCTCTCTCTCCTCCCATTCCTCGCTCTTCTCCTCCCATTCCTCCCATTCCTCTCTCTCCTTCCATTCCTCCCATTCCTCTCTCTCCTTCCATTCCTCCCATTCCTCTCTCTCCTTCCATTCCTCCCATTCCTCTCTCTCCTTCCATTCCTCCTTCTTCTCCCATTCCTCCCATTCCTCCCATTTTAGCTCGTCTATGTTCATTAAACTCCGCCATATTAATAGTCCCTGTTCCCTTGGTCAAACTAGGCGTCAGAGATTGTATTTGACGATATTTGCGATAAGCAAACATAACAATCAAAACAATAATGATAATATTAATCATAATTAACCAAGTAAATAATTGTTTAAACGCTTGCTTTACAGATGATGTGCTGAATGCACTCATACCAACTTTTCCTGCAATCGCACTCTGAAAATTGGCGCTATATGTTCCAATGCCTCCTAATAAAAGCAACACTATAATAATTTCGAACATATATGCCGTAATATAATTAATAATACGTTTAAAATAATGCCATAAATAGATCACTACAACAGATGGTCGGGTTGTTATATATTCCCACCAAGATGGTGCTTCGTAATCAAAACATACATCACCCGCATTTAGATCCGGACCAATTGGTGCAATATCTTCTGAAACACCGCTGAATATATTCATTGCATTAAATCCTTCATAATAAAAAACAGCAAAGAAAAAGTTCATCACCAAATATCCTATTAAAAATATCACTCCGAGGGGGATACTCACAGACGTAGTCCATCCTACATAGAAAAAGAGCAGGATGATATAAGGTACAAAAGTGAGCCAACCAAATAAATTATACAAATATTCGCCTATACCCGATTCTCTAAAAAAATAGTTTATGGCGAAAAAACTGATTGAAATAGTGGACATGATATATAGTATTGAACTTGGTGAAATGTCGTGTTGAAGTGCTTTGAAGAAATCAACAATTAAGATTGACTGAAAATCAGAGGAGACCAGTATCGCAAACATTACAAATAAGACTACGTAAATAATTGCATTCGGTATTTTTTGTTCAATTAAAGGAATGACTCCGTGTTTTACTTTGTTACTGATTGTAACTAATCCCCAATTTATCCATTCAACAAGTTTGATACTTGGTCCAAATGCACCATAAAGGGTTTCACTATAATCTTGTAATGAGGCTGTTTCAAATGTGTATCGTATTCCATCTTCCTTTTCTAAATAGAAAAAGACATAATACCAGTTATATACAAACATCCATACCGTCATTATAAATATAAACATCTGGGTTTGTTGCTGAAAAATATCAATTTCTTTTATTGTAGCTGTGCCTTGTGTTAATGCATTCGACATCTTTGTAATCACTTTTGTAAGGTTTTGATTAAATTCTAAAATAAATAATTCTATTGTTTTTTTAGCAAGAATCAAATAGCTTACTATTGATTGGATGGTCATTTTTATTAAACCAGCCACTTCGGAAATAGATTTGGTCAAACCGCCTGTAAAATTGAGTGAATTCAAATATTTTAAATTTTGTGCGGAATCCAACCCCGTATCCATTTTTCCACTAACTAATCCACCAAACTCAGAACCAATTGAATTTAATTGCTCTATATCAGACGATAAATTGGACAATTCTGCCTTTAAATTTGATATTTCTGACCCTACCGATTTGGATACATTTGTTTCACTCTTGGAAGTCGCATTTAATTTATCGTCTATTTTATCTTGCAAGGTGGTTTTCGTAGGTGTGGTCGTAGGTGCTTTTGTCGTAGGTGTGGTCGTAGGTGCCTTTGTCGTAGGTGCAGGCGATGTTGTTTCAAACCCTTCCTTATTATTTTCAAACAAGTCATCAAAAAACCCACTCAGTTTCATTATATCTTTTTCTTTTTTTAGTGGTTTCGATTTATGTATTTTTGTTCGTGTCCATTGTGTATCTTCCATTATTCTATTGACCTATAATAGAATAAGAGAAATAACACGCTCTTTAATTATCGCGCATACATCATTCCGCAATTTCCTCCAATAAATGATAATACATTATATCGTTCTTCGAAGAGGTGCATATTGTAATTGTATTCATATAATGCCCACGATGGTTTTTGTGTAATCGAAATAGGATTTCCTTCAACATCGCACGCGACTTCTAAATTAGAGCCATCTTCATCGAATGGCGGTTGATATGTAGTAAATTCAAATTCGACGGTTTTAAAACGCGACGTATTAATCGCCCCTGAAGGTTGGTAATCATAAGGAGTTGTATTTAAACAGAAATTATAACAAAACAAACCTTCTTTCGCAAATCCCTGTGTTCGTACATACTTTTCCACATAATCATATACCCCACGCGGTTGAGTTAATTCACGATATTCTCCAGACAAAAGAATACCAAATGTTTCCAATATATATTTTTGATTGGCTGCGCTATAATTCCCCGTAATATAGAGACCACTTATAGGGTCAAGAACAATATTCGATGGAATTGTTTTATAAGGCCAGTTTGTGAAATTCGACCACTCGTTCCTCAAAAAAGCGTCGTTTCTTTGAAAATACCACATCCAATTCGCCACCATTCCTGAAGAAGTATCCAATTTTACGCGTTTTGATCCAACCACATTCAAATAATCATATTCAAATACATCTTTGACTAAATAAACTTGATCCTGCGCTGCGAATAACTCTTGTTCATCCGGAGACAAAAAACCATATGTGGATAATAAATGCACATCCGCATTCCATGTTAAGGACCTATTTTGATAATTATTACTCGATAAATCGATTGATGGGGGTGTTTGCAAAAAACGATACATTTGAAATTGACTTTCATTGAAATTCGGTTGTACATAAGGAAAGCCTTCCGCTGAATTGAAGACATCGCGAACTTGAAACAACTGTTGAATTGGTCGCAATGTAACATTCACAATTAATTCATTATATTGCAGCGCGACCAATGGAAATGCACACCGACTATCTAAAGAAAACCAAGTGTTCAATGGGATGTATAATGTTCGACCTCGAATTGAAGGTTCTGCGCCTGCGGAATTGGTTGTATATTGTGCCGATGGGTATGTATGTTTTTGGTATGGAGAAGAAAATGTGCGTGTTGGATTATTCGCGGGATCCGTAAGTTCTGGGACATTTCCAGACATGGTGTCTATTAAAGCCTTCTTTTCTGCATCAAAATCACGGTTTATCATGGCGGTCAAATATTGACCCGAGTATTTTTGCAATAAAACCGACCCACAACTAATTTCAATTTCTTGGATGAGCTGTGTTCCAATATTGTCTATCCATTTATAATCATAGGGTGAATATTGGTTTCCCGTTTGTTCAGATGGCGTCCATATTGGGCTCCATATATCGGGTAAATTTACCACTAAGTAAGTGTCCATTAACAAATCGCCATATCGCTTTACTTTAAATGTGTATTTAGACGGTTCTGTAATACGTAGGTCACGCATTCCGTCGAAATCAAGACGGAATTTCTGCAACCCAAAATTTGTATATTTGGAATATGCTGCCTTGAAAAATGTCTTTGTTGGATTTCCAGTCAATATTAGATTCGCACTACCTGTTGATACTATGTTCAATAATCCACCGGGCATTTGTTAAATATATACTAGTTAATTATATTTTTGTCTTTCTAATTCGATTTCGATAAATAGAATAAAATGTAATGTAAATCTCTGACCTTAATATAAATGGCCACCTTTATCCATTATGTTTTTTTATTTGCGACCACGACTGCGATTGTATATATTCTCTACAAAATGATTCAAAAACGCCAAGGCGAAAAGGCCAGTTATAATCCACCCTACGTCAATACCCCCAATGATGCACAAATGGCCCAATTAAATAAAATCGAAAATTCGGTGTCCGATAATGGATCTGGTATAGCCAATGCGCGATTTGATCCATCCAACAATAATTCACTACGCAATTTTTGTATTAAATCATCGTTTAATAGTGCCTACACAGGTGGATACGTAAATCGCGATATGGTCAAATTTGTATTAATGCGCGGATGTCGTTTCTTGGACTTTGAGGTATTTATGAAAGACAATGTTCCGATTGTTGCTTATTCTACTTCGACTGCGACGGATAGTTCCTTTAACCATTTCACATCGGAAGCACCAGCGATTTCTTTAGGCGGTGTCTTTTCTACCATCATGTCCAACGCTTTTAACGACAAATCGCCCAACCCAGCAGATCCCCTTTTTATCCATTTACGTATCAAATCTTATTTACCCACAGCATATTCCAGTGTAGCTGAAACCATACAAGGCAATCTAGGACCGAAACTGTATGCCGACGACAATGGGAATGCAATCCCTGTAAATCTCGATACACAGTTGAACTTACTTCAAGGTAAAGTCGTAATCATTGTGGACCAATTATCTTCGCCTGGATATGAAAAATATGCGACGTGTGGAAGCCAAAACCAATCTACGTGCACGGCGCTTTCCAAATATATTAACGCAAATAGTGGAACACAAAACTTTCGCATTTATAGAGAAGACGAATTGTTATACCAATCGATTAACCCCCCTGATCCCGAGGTATATTTAATGCGTCTAGTTTTGCCCAATATTGGGTTTTTTAATAATGTATCGAATTCCGAGAGTTTGTATCTGATCAAAAACTATGGTGTCCAATTGGTCGCACAAGCATTTTACGAAAATAATCGTAATTTAGTCACATATGAAGAATTATTCAAAAATTTCCATAGTGCATTTGTTCCATTAAACCAAGCAATAACTTTTGCGTCTTAATATGTCCAAGATTTCAATGAAATGATCCATACTTTTTTACATGTATAATATAAGTAAGATTCTTCTATTATGCCCAAAAAGCGAAACAAAACACAAAAACGTAAATTTACACCCGAAGAATGCACGGACCAAATGACGTTCCAAGATTGTGAACTTGCAATTTTACGTCACGCAGTCGATGATAATGAGAAGGTTTTAGGAAACAAATTGGCCACCAGCGATGCAATCCGTGGAATGATCAAAATTGTCGAAGAATTTCTCATGCGTAAAAAACTGATTTGTTATGGTGGAACAGCCATTAATAATATATTGCCCAAATTCGCACAATTTTATGATCGTGATTACGAAGTTCCAGACTACGATTTCTTTTCCGCAAATGCAATGGATGACGCCAAAGAATTGGCCGAACTCTTTTACAAGGAGGGTTATTTAGATGTAGAAGCCAAATCGGGTGTTCACGAAGGAACCTATAAGGTCTTTGTGAATTTTATTCCCATGGCCGATATTACGTATATCCACAAAGATTTGTTTGATGCATTGTCCAAGGAAACCATTTCCGTTGCAGGGATCAAATATGCACCACCCAATTTCCTTCGTATGAGTATGTATTTGGAATTGTCCAGACCTGCAGGCGACACCAGTCGATGGGAAAAGGTCCTTAAACGTATGACCTTACTCAATGAATATCGCCCAATGAAAGTAGATTATGATTGCGAAGCTGTTGATTTCCAACGTAAAATGGAAGACGACACCGAAGAATCCGAAAAACTCTATCTAGTGGTACGCGATACATTCATTGAAATGGGCGTCGTATTCTTTGGTGGTTACGCCAGCAGTCTTTATTCACGCTATATGCCCAAGAAAACCAAGAAAATAATCGAAAAAATACCGGATTTTGATGTTTTATCCGAAAACCCACAACGCACTGCGACTATTGTGGAAGAACGACTCGCTGATGCCGGTTTCAAACATATTAAGATCATACATCACGATGCTATTGGCGAAATTGTTCCCGAACACATTGAAATCAGATACAACAAAGAATTGTTGGCGTTTATTTATAAACCCATTGCATGCCACAATTACAATACTATTCAAATTGGGCACCAAGAAATCAACGTCGCCACCATAGATACTATAATGAGCTTCTATTTAGCCTTTTTATATGCCGGTGCTGATTATTATTTCAAAGACCGCATCTTATGTATGGCCAAATATTTGTTTGAAGTTGAACAAAAAAGCCGCCTTTCACAACGTGGATTGTTGAAACGCTTTGTCCCAAAATGCATTGGTGTCCAAGAAACCATGGAAAGCATTCGTGCGAAAAAATCCACCAAATTCGATGAATTGCGCGGAAAACGAGGAACTCGTGAATACGACGAAGTGTTTTTGAAATATATTCCTGGGGACAATGATAAGAAGGACAAAAAGTCATCCGATGATAAAATAGACACATCTGAAAAAGAAGTGTCCAAGAAAAAGAAGACGCGCAAAACTTCTAAAAAGAAGGACAATTCCAAGACATCTAACCTAGGCAGGCTTTTCAGAGTTTTGAAATAAACAAATTGTCTCCTACCTTTCTCTCATACCGTCCGCCAGTTCTAGCCAACTGTCTCGATCATAATAATCACTAATGTTATTATCTGGTACTAATAACATTTCGTCTATAAGAGATCTTCTATTATATGAATTAAACATCTCATCCACTTCTTCAACGGTACGATTAGTCCCTTCCCCGAACGTAGATACTGATGATTCTTTACTACAATAATCACGGCAAAACGGACACAAGTTGTTTTTTCTTATTATTTTATCCAAACATTCTTTACACGTTTTATGTTTATTTTCACAACCAGTATCAACCAATTCTTTTTTATATTCATAACAAATATCACAATGGACTAAACCCAAATCTTCTTCACATACAGGACATTCTGTTTTATTATAAATGCAGTCATAACATAATTTATGTTTCGATTCACAACTTGATATGGTAATCATATTCATTTTTTTACAATTATTACATTTTCTATAATGTTTGTAAATATTAAATTGGTGTTTTTTGATTTCATATATTTTAACCTCAATATCACAAATAGCTTTATCATAAAAGCGTTCTTCCCGTTTCATTTCTTCATATTCTTCATCTGCTTCACGAAATACTGGTTCTATTCCTTCTCGAACTGCAAGTTCAAGGGAAGGATTACGTATGAGCACTTTTCTTTTTGCGCGTTGCCATTCACAATATGCAGTATCTCGTATACAACCCAATTCTAATAATAGGGGTTGTATATGTTTGAAATATTTATTGTTCAAATAATTCTGATATTTCCAAAATTTTTTTTTAATATTGCGCAATTTTGTTCTATTGAAAATTGTATTAATGTTTATATCATAATACAATTTTTGAATACGATTGACTGGATCGTCAGGGAATTTATTTCGTAATTGTTCCATTTTACTATTTTGTAAGTTTTTCTGTTTAAAATAAATACAAAATATATTCAATTTTATAGGTCGAACCTATATAAAAATAACAGTCGTGGTTTGACTATACCATGTTTCCATTACATACACTTTTACTAGGAGTTATTCCCTTTTTACCTTTGCTGTTTGCCTATGATAATCATCAAACGCACGTTGCGGTGAATATTTCACAGGCCGCCTATTGCATGAACCCATTCAGTGAATGGGATTGCAAAACGTGTGATACAAATAATGATTATGAAAAGTTGATTGATAAAAGTGGGATGCAGGTAGTTCTTGGATACAACCAAGAATATGGCGCCATTTTCGTAGGTTATCGTGGTTCAGAAAATATACAAAACTGGATTTCGAATTTACAAGTGTCCAAGATCTATCCTTATAGTGACGAAAACATCGCCTTGGAAAAGGGTTTTTACAACTTGTTTCAATCATTGAAGCAGAATGTTTATTCAGTTATAGACAATTTAATTGATAAATATGAAACAAACCAGTTGTTTATCACCGGCCATTCGTTGGGTGCGGCTTTGGCTACAATCAATGCGTTTGACGTGAACTACCACAATGAACCCTACCAAATATTCACACTGATTACATTTGGTTCTCCACGTGTTGGGAACACAGCGTTTGTCAATAAATTTAGTCAACTTGCAATTCCGTGCACACGAGTGACGCATTATTATGATATGGTTCCTCACGTTCCCGAAAATTTTCTGGATTATTATCATGTTTCACACGAAGTGTGGTTCAACGAACCCAACAGTGAATACACAATATGTAGCGATGGGGATAATAAGGAAGACCCTCAATGTTCAGATGCGTGTTCTCCTACAAAATGCACGAGTCTTTCTGATCATTTATTTTATATGAAAATCAATATGGGTGAAGGGGGAGACTGTTGGTAATCATCCATTTTGTTTGTAAAAAATATAATGCACGATAATTATATTTATATTATCATGTATTTTCCCATAATAAACCGTTTTACATGCAGCAAATCTCAATTGGTTCGTGTAAAAAATAACATAAATAGTCGCAATATGAAAGCCATTCTGGATTATACAAATGAAAATTACAAAGATCATAAAACGAATTTCCACGAAATATCCCAATTGTTTCATAATTTCAAAAACGAAACCATTGCTGTGAAATTGAGCGCGTTAAATATAAACAATCCCCAAAATGCGGAGAATTATTTACATAAAATTATGGATATATCCGTGAAAAATAACAACACTGTCTTGATTGACGCAGAAGATTTTGAAATCCAGGATAAAATAAACCATATTACCGACCAATTTATGGAACAATATAATCGGGACAAATTACGTATTTACAAGACATATCAGCTTTACCGCAATGATTACTTGGACATTCTCAGAAATGATATTACAAAAGAGCGCGATTATCACATTGGTTTCAAATTAGTCAGAGGTGCTTATTACAATCAAGACAAACCCTACAATATATTGTTTGACTCCCTTTCAGAAACCCACGCGAATTACAATGCAGGAATATCCCTTTTTGCAAATTCGTTTAAGACGGGTGATAAATTATTATGCGCCACTCATAACACAGAGAGCATTGAGATCGCGCTTCGATATATTCGAGAACAAAATCTGCACAAGGAAGTCGAATTTGCACAATTGATGGGGATGAGCGATAAACAATCGCAAAAATTAGCGCAAGAAAAATACACGGTATATAAATATGTTCCCTATGGCGATTTCAAAGATACTTTGCCCTATTTAATTCGTCGATTGTATGAAAATTATCCAATGATAATGAATGTTTGGAAATGATAAAATTCCCACTAATATATATTTGTATCTGGATGTAGTTACAAATATATGTTATAATAAACTAAAAATATACTTCTTTCGTATTATTCAAGACACCTGGGAAGCATTTGTGTAAAAAATCACGCATTTTCTCACCCATTCTTTGTCGTCCATAATGTTTCTTCCACCATTCTTCGGGATGCATTTTGTCTTTCTTGGACAATAGTTTTTCAAGAGCCCCTTTTATATCGTGTTCATCAGTAAAAAGTTCTCCGGTCTCAGGAGTAATATATTTTGTCCCACACAAAATGGATTTATTCATCAAAACGGGTAATCCTTTTGTAATGCATTCCGGAACCACGCGTGGGGAAGCGTCATATACATTGGGCATAAAAAGCATTTTGCATTCGCGAATTTTTTCCTGAAACTCGTGATAGGGTAAGAAATCGGTGGTGGTGATTTTGTCGCCGTATTTTTCTTCGAGTCCGCACCCAATGCGACCCACCGCGAGAACACGAAGACCGAAATCATTGATTAAAATGGGCAAGCATTTTTCGGCAAGGTCAAAATTGCGATTAATTGCGTTCCATCCATCTCTTGGACATTCATCGCCGTGATCTTTCAAACACACATACAAAACGTCATATTTTTTCTCTTGTTTCGGTTCTTCGTCGACATTATAAAAATCGGATTCACTTATATTGACCAAATTGTGTGTATTCGGAGACAATCCATATTGACCTGGATTTTTAAAGCAACACAACCAATTTTTTATTTTCTTGGTATATTGGAAGTCGTCTGTGTGGTGATATTTGTCTTCACTTACGTCGTCAATTTGTTTTGGAAAGGATTTGTAGGCAGTAATTCCTGCAATACGAATACCATTGTCTAAATATTCTTGGTATGTATCTCGCGCATCATCGTCGCGAAAGAAGGCTGAAACGAGAACCACTGGAACTGTGTTTCCATTCTCATCGCTTAAATAACGATAGGGGAATTTCGATTTCTCACGGTGTTCTTTTAATTGGTTATTCAAATACTTCATATTGGGGGGGTTTTGATCTTGACCATCAAACCCCTCTCTTTCGTGGATGCACGCGGGCAACGGCAAAAAATAAAACGCGATGAATATTAAAATACATCCCAGAAAAAAGAGGTGTATATTTCGCGTTTTTCTGAAATATTTGGGTAAAATCTTGGACAACATGTTATAAAACAACTATATTATGTTGAGAAAATGTAAAATGTCTATATAGTACTTAATTTATGTGTGATTGTTTGAGACCCATAAAAAAGGGACCCAAATAACATACTTTTTAGAACAAGTCCCATGAAATTGAAATTACCATCCTCATGGTAAATAGTCAAAAAGGTAAAATATTTTCGTAAAAGGGTGTTCATAATAGGCATTTGAAAAACAAAATACAACACTGCGACGAAAATCGGTATTTGCAACTGACTAAACCAATCTTGGGTGGCGGCTTCACGATATTTGGTTTGCTCGTGTTCCATCAATGCTTTTTCACTGGCGGCTTCGTATTCGCGAATATAGTCTGAAGTGAGTTTGACTTTCGGAACGTGATTGGGACGCGCAGTAGCGTCTTGTTGGTAGTCTAATGTATTTATAGGAATATCGCGAGAGGGAAGGGCGTATTGTGGTTCTTCCATTGTCTGTCCGCGCTGTGGAGACGGTTCTGGTAAAGGCATTCCACTAGGCGATTGTTCGGGAGGGTTATTCCCATAAGGATTGGGATGTATATTGATAGGCACATAATTGTTTTGGCCGATTTCACCACTTTGAACCTGTTGATTTTGTTGTGCTTGTGCAGCCACATTTCCCTGCATTTGATGAGGTATTTGCTGCTGCAAGGAAGATCCATTTGCTTGATAGGATGGTTGTTGCACCTGCATAGTAATATTTTCAGGAAGTTCGGCAATGCTGGTCGTTGAAGTGGACATAAAACTATACATTATTCCACCATCTAATCATGGAATAATGAGCGCACACTATGTTCAATCCAATGGAACAATTTGTTTTGTTTTATCGCAGGGGGTGGCAGAATAATCATAAGTATAACATTGCTCACCGTATTGATAAATTTTTCCGTCTATATCTCCTAAAATAGGGCCTTTAAACGAAATACAATTTTTGTCGGTGCATACTTTGCGAAACAATGTGGCCATTCCTAGTCCAAGTAAAATCGAAATAATAATTTTGCCTAAAGAAGAATGTAATAATCGCGCGAAATTCATAGTATAGACAATGAAAACTATACTATAAAGGACTATTTTTCCTTATTGCAAAAAAGCAACACGGTATTACAACTGCACCGGGGTTTTCGATATTTGTCCCGGCCCAGAAGGACAGTGCACCTGTTTTTCCTTAAATGAAAAGCATTGGTCCGCGCGGTCCTTATATAGAACGTGCTCCGCGTTGTCTGGAGTGGGATACACAATTATTTTGCGACGATCATCAAATGTAGAATATACGAAAAACATTCCAATTGCAAAACTCACTAAAAATGCACGTAGATCAATATATTTGGTTAATTTCATTCTATATACAGTATTACTATTATTCTATTGCAAAAAATAAAGGGAACCTAGTAAAGGGAACCAGTGTTCCCTTTAAATCCCTCCTTGCGATAAAGCGTCAGAAGGAATGGTGGGGGGGGGTAATAAGATTGGGGGTATTAGGGGGAGACATTTGCCTCTAACTTTGCCTGCTCTTTCTTCGCCTTTTGCTTCATACGCTTTTTCTTACTTGCAGAAATCTTATCAGGAGAGGGACCATTAACAGAAGACTTCTCTTGTTTATCCCCCTCTAAACGATAAACCAAACTATTCGGATCGTCCGTATTAAAAATATTGGGATTTTCAGCCATAAATTTGTCGTAAGCCGCCTGGCGCTCCTCCATATCACGTTTCATTTGTTCGGCTTTTTGTTGTTGTGCATTCATTGTAGGAGCGGCCGGAGTCATAGCCCTTTGCATTTGTGCAATAGCCGCTGGGTTCGGCATATTCGCACCCATACCTTTTGCTAAATTCTTGAACATGTCCCCCATATTTCCTCCATCACTACCAGTCATTGCTTTCATCTTACGCATCATATCTCCTGCCTCGCTCATCAATTCCTCTCGAGAAATATCTCCCGACGCCATTTTTGCATTCAATTTGTCTCCGACATTCTTCATTAGACCTGTAATTTGTTGGGGGTTTTTCATGAGTTTAGCTAACACATCCTTAGTCGAACGTGCATTTCCCAAATCATCACCAAATGTTCCGGCCAAATCATTTCCTAAATCTTCCGCCAATTCTTGCGCCAATTTTCCGATTTTTCCGTCAAACATACCACGCAAATGATCATTTATACCAGCAAACTGGTTTTTTAAATCGCTAAATGCCTTTTTATCGTTGTTCGTATCGGATGGAGTAGCTTCGCTTTCGGATTTCGGTTCCTCCATGTTTTGAAAAAAAGATCCGATATTTTCCATAGCAGCCTCCATTTTAGTATGAAGTTCATCTTGGTTCATTCCTTCAAACATATTGACTGCATCACCAAAATCCATTTTGTCTTTCATGGTTCCGACAACCAAAAATAGCACGACTTGCAAATATTTCCAAACACTTTCGCGTGTTTGTTCGGTGATTCCATCACAATGATAGAGTAATTTAAAATCTACATCGGGTAAAAAATTCGTAGATGCCGTATTTTCTGCACTAAATAAACTCGCATCTTGGTTTAATATATCAAAAAAACGTTCCGGGTATACTTTGGAACAATGGGAAAACAAAGTTTGAAATTGTTCCTCACTTGTATCCGGGTTTCCCCATTTGTCCCACAAATATTTGTATTCGGGAAAGGTTGTGGAAAGATCGGTGGTAAAATCGCAAATCGTTGCACGGAAATTGTCTGGTAGAGGTGTAGTATCCATTTGTAATGTATGAAGGTATATGAAATCCACGATTTAAACCCTTTCCGGTCAAAACTATAATTTATACAGAATAGTTTCTAAAGAATACATATACGTAATTATGAACAAAGTGGTTGGCCAAATTCAAAAATTTTTCAAACAAACAAACATAAAACATATGTATTTGTTCATATTGTTATTAATCATTATGTTGGCTTTAATGATAGTAACAAATTATTTTACGAAAATTGACCGCTTTACGGAAATTGACCACAACCAAAAAATAATTTATTTTGGCCAGACATGCGATTTACAAAACAATCAAGTAAGTAAAGACTATTCAGTTGGATTTCAATTGGCGTTTCAACATATAAACCGCAATGGAGTTTTAGATGGATATAAACTGAAGTTAATTTTACTAAATGACCGATATGAAACAGACTTAGCAATAACTAATGCAAAAACATTAATAGAGTACTATCACGTATTGGCTATAATCGGCACATTCGGAACACCCACTACCGTCGGTATTTTCGACGAAGCAATTCAAACCCGAAAAATTGCTTTAATCGCACCATTCACTGCAGGCACCTCGTATCGTTCTGTTTTTAATAAATATCGAATTTACATGAACACTGATTTTTATATAGAATTTGAATTATTACTGAAAAGTCTTATGGAAAATAATTTTAAAAACATTTCCGTCATCTATCAAAATGATATATACGGGAATTATTTCTATAATGCTCTTGTCGATTATTTCATGGAACTTAACGTAGATATTAATATTATTTCATCTGGACACTACGAGAGAAATTCAGACCACTTAGATGAAAGTATTAAATCCGTATTTAGTATAGAGACACCGTATTTTTTTGATAATTATAAAGACGAAAACACTAATAATATAGACGCGGTTGTATTATTTACAGCGGAAAAAGAAATATCTAGTTACTTAGGTGGGTTGAAACGAATCAAACCCGATATAGCAATCTATTATAATTTTTTTACCGGCACTAGAAAAACCAATTTGGAGTATTTAGATAACGAAAACACGGATAATATTTATCAGTCGTTGATTTCTTTACCAATAGACAAGTATCCGGTATTAAAAGGGGTATTAAACGATGAAATATCGTTACATAATAACGATACTAGTGCTAAAATAGATGATGATATAAATTCGTCATTAATACAGGGATTCTACAGTGGATTAATGATTGGTGAGGTATTAAAGAATTTTAACGATATATCGGAAGTAAATCGTGAAAGTTTTACAGATATGTTCTATAAAATGAAAATGATAGATATATATGACTTGAGTGTAGGCCCATTTGAATTAAATGTGAATAGTGAAGGTGTTAGACACGGTGAATTGAATCAATTATTGCCCGATTTGACATTTAAAACCGTAAAGGAAATCAATAAGACATAGGAAATTTGACTACTTAGTCAGCTCAGACAGATACTCATCCTTATTACTTTTAATCTTCAAGTATGTAAAAAGCTCAAGAGCGATATACACCGTGAAAAATATAAGCATAACTAGAAAAATTATTGTGACTATTCGGTCATCGGCTATAGTATCTAATATTGAAACATTCAGTAATTTCACAATTAATGTAGCCACTAAAAACGACATCATATTTTTAGTCAATTCAATAAATTGAGTTGCATAAATTTTATTGTAAATGTCGTCAGATGTAACGATGGATTCTTTATGTGCTATAACGTTTTCGATTCGTGTCATAGTAATATAATATTACTACAATATTATATTACCAAATCGAAGAATATATATTTGTTTCCTAAACATATATACTACTAGTGGATGTTGTAATATAAAAATACCGAGACAGCCAGAAAGAAATACCCGATAAACAAATAAGTCTCTCTATTATGACCAAAAGGGTAATTATGCAATTTTGGGTGCACCGAAAAAGAGAAATCGACGCAAAATCCTAAAATAAAATACGTCAATAATTCTTTTCGTAAATCATCAGATACTTGTGTAGTAGTTCCCAATTTGATTGCACATATGGAAAAATAAAAAAGCGCGAAACAATCTTTCAAATATCCAAGAGTGTATTCCATTAAATTGACTAAATATAATCTATACGCACAATAGAACAATGAACAAATGGTTATTATTTTATCATATCATAACCAAATAATCGGAAATCTGGTTCATATATGGTATTAATCATTTCGATTGTTTGTTTGCTAAAATCAGAGACTGAGAAACGTTTGGTTGTTTTATTATGATGCTTATTTAGCTGAATGTCCATATTATATTGCTGCATCAAATCATTGAACTCATCTTTCAAATTTTCAAATTTTAGTATATGAATTTTTACATTACTTGGTTTATCAAAATATTTGTATTGTTCCGAATAATGACCACCTTTTGATAATCGGTTAATAATCGCAGTTTGGATATATTTGTTCATTTTAGTCGCACATTTATTATCATAATTGTGTTTGATTCCATAATCGTATCCACCTCCCCATTTACAATGATATTCCGACAAAATTCGATCGTATGGATTTCGAACAACCGCGAACCAATCAAATTTTGTTTGAATCGATTCCGGTAAATAGTGAAAAAAAGTATGATGCTGAGCACCACGCTTGTCCGGTGTGTAATATTTTGCCTGAAATCGTCCGAATCGGACATCTTTTTTGATTGCACAATCTTCAATACTCGTCCCTCCCGTTTTTGTAATGTGGATAAATTTAAGAGATTTTTCCATTATTCCTAATTATATTATGATTACAATTATTTTACATACATTTTGATTTACGATCGCCAATGTTTTCCACAATCCAAACAGGTTACAAAGATAGTTGCGGGCTCATCTGCACTTCGTGTTTGCATTTCATAGTAAGTGCACCGTGATGACTTACATTTTTTGCATGTATACATATTCGTGGATGCCTGAATATTATCATCATATTTAGACGCATCACGCTTCATTTTGCTCTCAATCAATGATTTCCATCGCCCTGGATTATATTCTTGGTGAGTCATAAAGGCCACGTTTTGTGGTGCAATCTCCTTGTTTTGTATTTGTTCAACTAAGGATGTATGTTTGATATTCATTACAATACTACGTAATCGGTCATTATACAGTTGCACGAAATGTGGATTTTCCCATTTTTTCACAATTTTTCGCCGAGACGCCTCTTTGATTGCATAATTAAATATCCCCTTTTCCATATTTATGATGTCGTCTCCCCCGATAGATTGCAATTGAGGAAACAATACGCGATTGCGAACGTTTTCGCGAAAAGTAGTATGGTTCGTAATTTTGAACATAATATCAATATACTAATACATTGGTATTATGGATTTAAATCAATTTTGTTATACATATTCTTCCTCCCAGATTCTTCCTCCCAGATTCTTCCTCCCAGATTCTTCCTCCCAGATTCTTCCTCCCAGATTCTTCCTCCCAGATTCTTCCTCCCAGATTATAAATATTCTTCCTCACTTAATTCACTTGTGCAATCCAACCCGTCTTCCTCCACCTTCATTTGAAGCGCAGTAAACACATTATTTATTTTTTTAGAAGCAACCGTCTTGGTTTTTCTAGTAGATTGACGGCGCGGTGCAGGTGGTTCATCATTCTCATCATCATCATCATCATCATCCTCATCATCATCCTCATCCTCATCCTCATCCTCGCCCTCATCATCATCCTCGACAATAAATCCATCTTTAGCATATCCTTCTTTTGTTTTAGAAAGGTCATCGTCTTCATCATCCTCATCATCTTCACTATCTTCTTCACCAATATCCTCAAATCCACCAAACAAATGTTCATAAATAGATCCCCACAATGATTTAGACAAACTCTTTGCTGAACCATCTGATTTTGTATTGATTAAAAGACAAGGTCCAAAATAAAGGGTTTCGTCAACCGGAGGCGGAAGATCGTATTTATTTTCTTGACCAGCAGTCCCCTTGTCCTTTCCGTATAATTGAACACGATGTGTCTTCCCGTCTAAATTTACTTCCCACGTATTATGTTTTTTAAAATCCTTGCTATTACGCTTCATACCAACTAGTTTATAATAGTTAGTTTTATCCATATTATCTTCTACATCAATCTCCTTCAGAGACCCATTTTTTTCAATAAGTATTCCAGTAGGCATTTCTATATTGTTACTATTCTATTTAGTAATTGTTTATATTGATTTAATTAGTACTTTACATGGTTGATATGAATAATGTATAATCTTGTAATACTATATATAGTAGATTCATGACGAATAGTAAAAATCAACGTTCTATTTATAGTCCCAGGGGATCTAAACGTGTATCTCGACGTCATAGATATAAAGCGCCTTCTAGGATGTATGGCGGTGTACCACAAATGGATGGAGAGGGAAATCCTATAACAACTCCTCGTGCAAACCTTATAAGCAATGCAGATGAGAGTGAAGAACAAACAAATAATACTGAATCCGATAATACAAATGCAAAACAACCAAAAGAAGAAAAGGGAATTATGTCTAGAATTGGTGATATAATTACAGGTGCAGCGGGAGAAGCAAAAGAAAGTGTTATTAACGAGGGAACTGAATTAATGGGGTCATCTGAAACTGATAATGCCGAAACTGATAATGCCGAAACTGATAATGCCGAAACTGATAATGCCGAAACTGATAATGCCGAAACTGATAATGCCGAAACTGATAATATGGATAGAAACCAAGAATCTACGCCTTCGCCAAATATGGAAACAAAAATTCAAGAATTGGAGACAAAAATTCAAGAATTGGAAACAAAAATTCAAACCTTAAACACCGACAATCAAAATCAGGTCCAAGAAATAAAAGATTTACATGTTCAATTACAACAATCAAAAGACAATGAATCAAAAGCTTTGCGAGATCACATAAGTAGTCTTACTTCTAACCCACCGAACGTAGACGAGTCTAGTTTTTCACAATCTGAAAACGAATTTACCCCATTGAGCACTGATAATATAGAGAAACCAGACACAACAGAAAACTCATTTGTACCGACGGATCTTAATACAGAAGAGGCCGACGAAACTAATATTCCACCCCCCATTGAATCTGAAAACGAATTGAACCCATCGAGCACTGATAATATAGAGAAACCAGACCCAGAAGAGAACCCATTTGTACAGACGGATCCTAATACAGAAGGGGCTGTCGCATCTAACATTCAACCACCCATTGACCCCCCTCGCCAAACCGGTGGCGGAAAAAAACGCACAACACGACGAAGATATAAAAAGGGGTCACGTAAATAATATGTGTTTAATAAAACAAAATGAATTCTAGTCACCTGCTATACACAATATAAAAATGTGGTTATGGACGATTGTATCATCATTACTCATTATATTTATCATCGACAATTTAGTCAATTACTTTAAAGATACATACACAACCAAAAAAACCAAGGATGTTGTTGGATTTCACATACAAAAATACCAAACTATTATGGATGAGCTACAAGAAACCAATGAAAAAGAAAAAGAGGATTGGTTGCGCAAATTAAGCGAAGCGGAAACACTATCTACACCCAAAGATAAAACGGATTTAACTGAAGTTGACTTACGCACAATGGATGAAGATTTGTCTGATTTTATTAACCGTCAAATGAAGTCATAAATAATTTACAGAAACGATTTAAACATTTTACGCGTGATAATAGTATTAGTCATGAATTCTCTTACTATGAACCAAATCACTGCGATTATGAAACGGTTCCCCTCTTTTGAACTTTCCTATGAAACAATTTCACATAAGAAAGTTTCCAACGAATATCAAGTTACTTTAGCTATTCCTTACGGAAGGAAGGCTTTTATATGGTTCACATTTTATCGTGATACAAATGTATGTTTTTGTATGGAATTGAACCGTGAAAAACAGGTCACGGTAATGAAAACAATCCCAGTTCCTCATATTCCAAATAATATTTCCTATGGAACGATTTTATATGGTTCCATATGTGAAATCGAAGAAAAAGGGGATTTCTTCGTGATTGAGGATGTTATGTATGCAAAAGGAATCTTTTTAGCGAAACAAACGTTTTCTGAAAAAATGGGTTTTTTGAAAACACTAATGGATCAAAACCCGATGTTGTTTGTTGAAAATGCCGAACTTCCCATCGTGTGTCCGGTTATGTGGTCAATTACAGAAGAAAATCCAGATCGGGTTTCGGATGCATGGTCTGAACGCATTCCTTATCAAATCCACCATTTGCAACACCGGTCTTTACATACGATTGTTCCTTACATAAATATACCGATGTCTCGCAGTATTTTACCGCCCCTATCCAAGTCTGGATTACCAGCAGGTATTGAGGATTTTTTGTTTATCCCTCCGCAATTACCCCGTTTTCATTTTGGAAAACCACAATTCAATATGACTACCGTTTTCGAGATAAAGGCGGACTTGCAAAATGATATTTATCATTTATACGCATTCGGTAAGGGTTCGGAACGCATTTATTGTGGAATTGCCTACATTCCGAGTGTAAAAACCAGTTATTTTATGAACCATTTATTTCGTAATATTAAAGAAAACCGAAATTTGGATGCTTTAGAAGAGAGTGATGATGAAGATGATTTTCAGGATGTGCGTATCGATAAATATGTTGATCTAAAGAAGACGGTTTCGGTTGAATGTATGTTTCATAGTAAGTTTAAGCGATGGGTTCCATTGAAGGTGGCCGAAGGAGCACGGGGGAAAATTATACATATTCGACAACTCTGTTAAGGAGTAGGGATTTAAAGGGAACCTGGGTTCATTTTATGAGGAGGGATTTAAAGGGAACCTGGGTTCATTTTATGAGGAGGGATTTAAAGGGAACCTGGGTTCATTTTATGAGGAGGGATTTAAAGGGAACCTGGGTTCCCTTTACTGGGTTCCCTTTATTTGTAGGCATAGTATATATAATACAATGCCTGCTCCAATTAATACATCAAACGATGTCCTTCCACCCTACAAAAGTGCTATGGATCCAATTTCCGATTTATCACGTGGAACATATAACGCCAGTGATTACGGAGAAAGATGGACAAGTCATCCTGGATCTCTTTTACCTAGCGGAATGATCGGCGGTAAAAGACGTACCAGACGACACAAAAAAAAGGTTCGTTTTACAAAAAAACGTAAAACTGCAACCAATAAAAAGAGACGCAGCAGAAAGACAAGGGGGAAACGATAAATATGACCATTTTTATTTATGTTTTGTTCGCTGCACATTTCGCTGTTGATTAATGGAAATCGTTTCCAATATACGAATGTGTTTTTGGGTATATTTCCCGTAAAGCTGTTTTGTACGCAGCGCCTTCGCTCGTTTGGTTCGACGTGGGAGCAATAATTTGTCTTCCAACATGTCGTAATCGTAAATATTGAATATGATGTATTCTTGTTTCACCATTTCTATATCTAATCAATTTTATTACTCGGCGTATACAATCATTATATTTTTAACGCGAATTATATGTTAAAAATATATTATATAATAATGGAAGAATTTCACACAAAATATGATAATAGCATTCAAGACCCTGAAGCATTTTGGGGAATGGTTGCAAAAGAACAAATCGAATGGTTTGAACCCTTCACTAAAGTAACTTCTGGCGAATTCAATGACGGTTCATCACAGTGGTTTTTAGACGGAAAACTCAATGTGTCTTATAATTGCATAGACAGACACATTCAAACCAATCCAGACAAAACAGCCATCATTTGGGAGCGCGATGAAATAATCCATGAATCACAACACATTTCCTACCAAGCATTGGGCGAGAAAGTAGCCAAAATAGCCAATGTGTTGAAGTCAAATGGTGTGAAAAAGGGCGATGTAGTGACTATCTATATGCCTATGGTCCCCGAATTACCCATGACTATGCTCGCGTGCGCACGTATCGGTGCAGTCCATTCTATTGTTTTTGCTGGATTTTCGGCAGAAGCATTGCAAAGCCGATTAGAAGATTGCAATAGCCAGTTCTTAATTGTCCAAGATACAGGCATTCGTGGAGGCAAAATAACACCACTCTTGGACATTACACAAAAAGCATTACATGCCATGAATAAGAAACCACTGCTACTTTTATGGGGAAATGTCCAAGAAGATCCTTCTTATATAGCCCTGGAAACTGCATTGGAATCCGCAAAATCAACGTGTCCTTGTGAATGGATGGACAGTGAAGACCCACTGTTCATTTTATATACATCCGGAAGCACTGGAAAACCCAAGGGTGTTGTTCATAGCACGGGAGGATATTTAGTGAACGCGACATTAACTACAAAAAATAATTTCGATGTCCAAGAAAATGATATATTCTGTTGTGTTGCCGATTGTGGGTGGATTACCGGACACACCTACATCGTCTACGGACCCCTATGCTTAGGCACAACCACGGTTCTCTTTGAAAGTGTGCCCACCTACCCGAACCCATATCGTTACTGGGACTTGGTGCAAAAACATAAAGTCACACAGTTTTATACTGCCCCCACAGCCATACGCGCTCTAATGCGGTATGATACGGAACCCATCAACGAATATGATTTGTCTTCCCTACGTATTCTGGGTTCCGTAGGAGAACCGATTAATCCGGAAGCGTGGAAATGGTATTATGAACACATCGGTCGTGAGAAGTGTGTTTTGGTAGATACATATTGGCAAACGGAAACCGGGGCTCATTTAGCGACAAATTTACCCCATATTATGAAAATGAAACCCGGGTCTTGTGCCCTTCCTTGTTATGGAATCGACTTCGCGATATTGGACCCTGTTTCTGGAAATGAATTAGATGGGCCCAATGTAGAAGGTGTTTTGTGTATCAGAGGTGCTTGGCCCAGCATGGCTCGAACCATATACGGTGATCACGAACGGTTCCTCTCTATTTATATGCACCCCTATCCTGGTTATTATTTCACGGGTGATGGATGCAAACGCGATGAAGACGGTTATTATTTTATTACTGGACGCGTTGATGACGTCATTAATCCATCCGGTCATCGCATTGGAACGGCAGAAGTGGAATCCGCTTTAGTCGCTTGTGAAGAAGTGAGCGAGGCGGCGGTAGTTGGATTTCCCCACGAAGTCAAGGGAGAAGGTATATGTTGTTTTGTCGTTCTAGGCTCGCAATACAAAAGTAATAATGATTTAACGAAAACCTTAAAACTCGCTGTTCGCAATGCAATCGGCCCTTTTGCTACTCCTGACCGCATTCTTTATACGGATTTACCCAAAACGCGTTCAGGAAAAATAATGCGTCGTATTTTGCGCAAGATTGCCGCAGGAGAAGAAGACGCTATTGGCGATGTAAGCACGTTGGCTGACCCCCATATTGTTCCCCATATTATTGCGTTATACAAAGGGAACTCCGGTTCCCTTTAGATCCCTCCTTCGCAGGTTATAATGCAAAGACTAATCCTCGCCCATATCCAAATCCTTGATGGAAATCAGGCATTTTTTTTGTAAAACGGGGTGTGCATCCTTATTTCCAGAGCCGCGAGGTTCAAATACTTTGGTCCATGTTTTGTCTGTTTTCCAATCCAAAGACATTCCTTGATATCGCACACTGTCCATAGACAGTATTCGATAATTGCATTTCCTATAAAACGTTTTTCTCTGCCTCCATTGGTTTTGAAAGATGTCGTGTCTATCCACAATATCCACCACTACAGGATTGTCGTGGCGCACGCGTAATATACGCCCCACTGATTGGGTAATGTCCGTTTTAGGCGAAGCCATTAACAAAACAGACAATGTTTTGATGTCTAATGCCTCTGCAGCCATCGCATACGTCGCCAATACGATTTGTTTTCCCTCGGTTTCCTGCAAAGCAGACTGCTTCATTCCACCAACATAATAGCCCACACTAGCGAACCCGCGATGAACAATGGACTCATACAAATATTTTAACAGAGAACGATTGTGACATAAAACCATAATTTGAGCATCATCTTTGCGCGTTTGACTTTCTTTCACCAAATCACCCAATACACGAACAATAAAATCGCTTCGAGGACCGAAATCCGACAATTTCGAAATCATGGTGCTATACTTCGTTTGACCTCGAAAATCATATTCCGTTTCATTGAACTGTGGATCCGATGAAATATATTCAATGGCGCGAACGCACACAGGGTCATCATTCTCGCGCTCCTCTTTGTATATCTTAGGACCAATAAACATATATAAAACATCCGTCAATTTGTCTTTTCTATCCACGGTGGCGGAAATACCGAGCATATTTGGAGTTAACACACGCAACAATGTTTTGGAGAACTGCTCGCTCCCAATGCGGTGAACCTCGTCCACAATAGTCAAACCGAAACTATCAAAGGCGTTTTCGGGCAAAGCGCGATCGTATAAAGTTTGCAACATCCCAATAACCAAGTCTTTTCCTTCCACGTCAAATACAGGTCCTTGTATCCTGCCGATTTTGGCTCCAGGCAAGAATTCATTTGCGCGCTCAATCCATTGGTTCATTAAGAACTCTTTATGCACGATAATTAAAGTCTTTTTTTTGAGGAGACTAATGAGTTTCAAAGAAAGTACGGTTTTTCCTCTTCCGCACGGAACCTCGAGTATGCCTCCACCTCCCATTTGTTCAGATCCACTGCATATGGGTTGTGAAACGTGTTTCATATACACATCCACTATATTGTCTTGATAATCACGTAGAGGTTTAGGGAAATCTACGGAAATCGCGGCTCCTTGTGTGATTTCGGATTTGTTTGGTAGTCCATATCGTTGAATTCCATAAAATCGAGGAATGTATATTTTCTTCGCATTTTCGCGATACACGGGAAATGCACCCTCGTCTTGTGCGCCTGGTGCACCATAAGAGGGTCCAATTGTGACTGGTTTCATAAATAAATCTTTGTGCAGAAATTCGACTTCTTCTTCGCTGAGTATTTCACGAGGAATAGTGTATCCCTTTTTGCCCAAATAAGACGATTCACGTATTTTTTCGCGGTCTTGGTCGGAAACTTTTGTCGATTTCGCCGCCTCTTTTTTTTTCGCGTGTAACATTTGGCGCCGTTTCCATTGGACACTCATAATCAAATGGTATAAGTTGGGTCTTTACTAGTCTACTAACATTATGTTTATATATTTTTCAATTTTATCTCATATCAAACTGGTGTGGATGTGTAGGTCTTGAACTTCACTCCCTGAAAATATCTGAATATCCTATATAATGAAATTACAATCGCTCTTGAATTCGATAAAAATATCGGAAGCGCTTGTGTTTGCCGTATTCGCAATGTATTTAGTATTACCCATTTCGACCCCAACATGGATGTCTCCTTACATTGAATCTCCCCTAGGTCTTGTGGCGATTTTCTGTATTACCGTTTCTCTCTTTTTATATTCACATCCTGTTTTAGCCGTTTTATATATCTTTGTTGCTTATACTCTTTTACGTCGCAGCGCGGTTGTGCATAGTAAGACATCCTATATTCAATATACAAATACACCCGAAGAATATGCAGTCGAAATCAAACAAGAGATCAAAGATGGAACGCCTCCACATGAAGAGCCTAGAAACGCAAATGTAGGTGCAAAACAACCGGTTACTTTAGAAGAACAAATTGTAATGGAGAAATCACCTATCGGTCACAGCGAACCCGCTGCTTTTGTAAAAAGCTCGTTTAAACCGGTGATGACCAATATTGGAACTGCTTCCAATGCCTAATATCATATTTTACACCGATGAAGATTTAAATCCACACAACCACTTTTGGTGGATGCGGGTTTTAGACCCTTGAAGATTTAAAACGCCTCTTTTAGAGGCGTTTTAAATCTTCGTTGGTATAATTCAATTGTGTATACATCATTTTTACAATGATGTATATTATAACTCGCATAAATATTTGTCTTCGTGAAAATATGTTCTACACAGGTTCATTAGGGTATTATTGTCTTGTAAAATAATAATTTCATTGTTAATATTGTATAATACATCGCTTAATTGACTATTCGAATTCATAACCCACGCGATTTCATCAAAACCAAAATTTGCGCTTGATATGATCAATTTATTATTATCAACTTGGTATGCTTTTAACATTTCAAGATCATCAAAAAATCCAAAATATTCAGTGGTATTTTGTTCATAAACCTGAAGTATATTATTATCTGTATTTTCTTCAATAATAGCACCATATTTTTCCCAATGAATACTATTCCCGTATCCCTTTGGTGTTAAAATTCGTTCGTTAATAATGGATTTTGCATCAATTTTACTATTATGTAATTTATATTTCACCTCAGTTAATGTGGTTGTTAATTCACTAATAAAATAAATACCGAAAAATAATTCCATCAACAATATGATCGTATTCGATACATTCGGTTCTTTTTTGTATTGAGTTGTGGATTTGAAAATTAAAGTTGTGATTAATTCCCACGTGGTAGACGATCTTAATTCTTTGGATAAAAATTTATTGGGTATAATCTTAATTATGAATAACATAATTACTACAATTACAATAGCATAGAGCACGGGTTTAATAAATCCATTAAATATTCCCTTTATAATAATAGTAAAATCAGATTCGTCTGGTATATAAGCTAAAGCATATTTATTTAAATATAATGGTCTTGTAAATTGAGAATTTATTCTACTTTTAACAACCGAAAAATATCCTATACAAATATCATATGTACCATTTTCTACTAAAGCATATGCCTCTTTCATAGTCATACTATTGTTTTTATCATTAACAAAAGTTTCATTATAACCTTGAATTGTTTTGTTTTCAACTAATTTGTGTTTGATATTATCCCATATGTCGTATAACAATCCAGAATATTTTGTAATTTCCTCGCCATTTTTGGCGATTGTTTTATTTTCGATTACAAAAGGTGGAGCAATATAAAGTAATACCTTGAGTTCCATAATAAGTTATATTTACATATTATTCAAATTGCCTACTTAATATCCAATCCTGGAATGAAGGCCTTGTTCATTTTCTTAGATTGAATAATAATATAACAAACAGTGTAAAATATAGCCCCTGTTATACCGATCAATAATTGGAGTGCCGAATTATCTGCATCACTGAATGTTCCAGTCAATATTAATATTAACGGAATAATTCCGAAAACAACCGTCAATGCAAAATCAACATAATAAACACGATCTTCTTTGTCTGCCTGGCTTAAAAATTTTTTCCCAAACACCATACTGATTATAAAGAGGTATGAATCTGGTATAATAACATAGGTAAGTGCAGTCAATATCGCAAAGACGATAAACATCATTATTGTTTTGAACGAATTTTGTTGTGCTTGCGATTCCAATATTTCACTGGCCAAGGGTAAATTAAACGCAGCCGTTTCCGTAGAATCAATGGGAGCATACTCACATTCCATCCATTGTCCAGGGACATCTTTACCTATAATAGAATATGTTTTGTTATACATATCAAAATTTGCAAGATTATTTTGTAACGTCATAAGTTGTGTGCTATTTATATCGATCGGGTTTGTATAAACAATTACTGTTTTTCCTGGATTTAAATCCACACTATTATATTGAATAAATTCGGCTTGTGGATCGTCTCTTCTATAAATGTCGCTATTTAAATCCACTGTATTTGTTGTCTTATTGTCTTTTACAGCTTGAAATATAGTATCTATCTGGCAACCAGGAATCGTATCGGACACCAAATTCAGCAAATAACATATGTACAATACTTTATCTCCATTTGTGTCGAAATTCTGTATAATCAATTCACCACTTGGGCATCCTTGGACATTATGTAATTTGTATTGGGAACCGGAGGCGGCACTGACTATCCATAATTTATTCGCCTTGTATTCCGTAGTCACATTATTTTCCGTATAAGTAATATTGGAAGACGCAGAACGTGAGCACATTGCTGAAATACAATTCAATGCAGGTTCTTGCACAATATCAGTGAGTCCCATGGGAAGATAATTCATAGTAAGACTTTTTGAAGTATCTTTTGTTTGAGATAAATTAAAACCATCTTTTGTGCATGTAGTCATAATGTAGTAATTTATGTATATATTACTACATGATAATGTATTTATGCATCCATTAAATAATTCGCTTTTCCTTGGTCATTGTAACATCCACTCTGTTTGGCTATTTCAAAACCCTCTTCAAAAGTAATGTAATCGTATTTTTTGTCCGAATTATCAATAGGGTCGTGCGCAGAAGGATCTCTAAAGTCTCCCCAACGACTTATACCGTTCCAATATCCGTAAAATACCATTCCTTCATCGACTGTTGCATGACGAAGAAGGTCTCCTAACCAAACTACTTTGAATGCGGTCGTTAATGCTAAATTGTTTCTTCTACTCATAATTACATTATAATGATTTTTTCTTATTCTTCGAGTTCAACTATGCGTGTATTTACTCTTTTCGTATTATGTTGACCTTCTTCGTTAATAGATATATCAAATGTATCGATTCCGACTTGATCCTTGCTCAGTGGCTGCGTATTTGCACTAAATACGCTTGCATTCGCATTCGCATTCACAACCTGCTGTTTTAATTTGATTTTATTCTCATTGTCTAATGTTTCTCTCTTTGCAATTTTGCCGTCAAATGTTTTTCTAGCCTTATCGGTTTTTGCATTTCCAAAGTTTGTTCTTTCACTCTCGTCAACCTCACTCTTACTCTCGTCATATATTGATTGAATCGCCAAATTTAATTGGCCCATTAACTTGTTCAATTTCGCCTCATTAATAGACATTTGTAATATGTCTGCATAATATTTGATGCAAGAGAACAAGTATGTTTCTCTTGAACATTACCAAGGGATGTAGGAATAAAGTGCATTTTCGTAAATTGTCGCCCGGAATGTATCTTTATAACCTTCTACATACGCTACATCGCCGTTGGAAATTTCGTCACATCCTAAATCCGAAGTGCAGCTTCGGCCTTTCACACTCACAGGTAATTTTGTGTTAATATTTCCCGCACTATTCGTCATAGTATAATATTGGTATTTATCTCTCGCACTCATGCTTTTGCGACCCATTAAAGGTAAAATTAGGTCTCCGTGTCCGTTTTCTCGTGTTAAAATCCCCAATTGACTATAATTGGCCTCATAACCGCGCGTTTTTATGTTGATTGGGACGCCACGCTGTCCGTAATCGTTTTCGTATTTTAAGGGAGGCGCATATTCACTTTGTAAAGGACGTTCATTGTGTGATGATGTTGTTGCTAAAGCAGCGGGTAATATTTGAACTGGGGGCGCAAGAATAGTAACGGGTTTTGTGGTATTTACTTGTTGTGTCGCTTTCACAATGGTAGTATAATACAAATAGGTCACAGTAACTAATAGGACAAAAGACAAGAATAGCGTCATATTTTCAATACAAAATAGACCCGGAATACATTTTTTTGTGCTACGAACCATGTGTATATTATAAGGGAACAGATTATGATATTAGTAAAAAGGAACACTCCAATCACCTCCTTGTTCATTCTCGCCGTTTGCCCATTTAGACCATCGTTCACTTGGAATAACTGTTCCGAAAAAACGATCAAGACCTTGTCGCATTTGTTGACCCGAGCAACCATATGTGTTGGCCCAGTCGTTCATAGTCTTATGGTATGTAACTCCATTTACAGTTCCTTTACACGTGAAACATCTTTGCGTCACCGAATTACTCCATCGTGTAATATAAAATCCAGATATGGCAAATACTAATTCGTTAATGGGAATCACAACCGCTTCATAGACGAAATTGACGATTGGTTGCAAATCAATCCCGAAAACGGCTTTAATCAAGACAATGGGTAGTTCAATAAATATTCCATATATAAGGCCGAAAATTACATCTGTAATGTAATATCGAGTGCATTCACCATTCCAAAAACTCACAAATTTTTCCCATCCACAATCAAATAATATTCCGGTTACTTTGAGTGAATCGTCAAATCCCGAATTGAATTCCTTGCTTGCACAATAAATATGATTGTTTATCCCGGTCCGCAGTTTCGTAGCAGCTTCCATTACTGTCGCCCATATTGCAGTTATAGCCATTAAATAGAGTAAATATCGTAAAGTACCTTCCATCACATTCGTTAGTCCGAGAGAATCAGCTAAACCTCCTTCGACATCGGCAACTGCTCCTTCCGCATCAGCAATACCTCCCTCGACATCAGCAACGCCTCCCTCAACGTCGCTAATAACCCCCGTGGTGTCGCTTACGGCTCCTTCGACATCACTAATTATTGTTGCTGCAACAACTTCTGCAACTGGTGCTATTAAAAGAAACGCCATTTATTATGAATTAGGTATATATTGATGATAGAATATATACCTACTCGCTCTTCGCGGATGTATCAAAATCATCTTTTGTTAGTTGGGGGACATTTGTTTCCATATCGTTCATAATTTCGTGAAACTTGTCTCCCATCCCGGACAATGTTGTAATCATTGCAAGTTGTTTGTTCAAAACATCCTTTACTTTTTTCTTTTTGTCGTCATCTTTAATAGTGTCTGCCGTTTTTAAAGCACTCTGTATTTTTTCTTGCATAGACCCCATATTTTGACTGACTTTGTCCATTTTATCCTTTGCTGCAGCCGGTTTGTCTGTATCATCTAAATTGTGTATATCGACAAGATCGGTCAAATCTTTTTTGGTAAAAGATGGTTTGGTAAGATCAGATTTCTTATCGCCTTCTTCGCCTTCAAATCCCTCGCGAAATTGATATTCAGAGCTAAATCGAATAATATTAGGAATGACTATGGCTACAAACAAAATAACAATCATATTTTTACTAAAAAACGATGTTAAAAATCCGATAATCAACATAAATACCACATATAGTTGTCTATTCGTCATTACATAAGAATACATATTCACCATGGCAATCATTAAGAGGCCATATAATATGGCGCTGTTGTTTAACATTTTAATTGAACCTATATTGTGCTCCATTTTTTTCACAATATTTTTGAACATCGTATAATTAGTATATAGATTATTATACTATGTGTAAGAACACGTGACCATTAATCTTCGTCGCCCCCATTATCTTCGATCTCATTATCTTCGATCTCATTATCTTCGACCCCATTATCTTCGACCCCATTATCTTCGACCCCATTATCTTCGACCCCATTATCTTCGACCCCATTATCTTCGATTGCATCATCCATATATTGAAATGGAACTTGTTCTCTGCCATAAATATCCAAAATCTCTTTTACGACTTCCTCGCGTTGTATATCTTTGTGTTCAAACTCGAAACTAGTAATACTCGATGAACGACATCCACGGAATTTGTCTAAAAAATCTTCTAAACCATTTTGGTCGGTTACTTTATCGTGTTGGTCTAAATCACCTGTAACTACTAATCGACTACCATCTCCAATACGTGTTAAAAGCATTTTCATTTGTGATACTGTAGAGTTTTGCATTTCATCCGCCACAATCCAGCAATTTTTAAAAGTGCGTCCACGCATATATCCTAAAGGAGCAATTTCGATGACTTTCTCTTCCAGTAAATCCGATACTTCTTTGGGGTGCATAAATTGGTATAATACATCATATATAGGCCGTACCCATGGGGCCATCTTATCTTCCAATGTTCCCGGTAGAAATCCTAAATCTTCATCAACCGAAACAGAAGGACGTGTGAAAATAAGTTTTTCACACCGACCAAGTAAAAAATTCCTAACCCCAAATTCAGTCGCAAACATTGTTTTACCCGTTCCTGCTGGACCAGTTGCTAATATGATTTTCTTAGCTTTTGATCGCAACATAGAAACATAAATTTCTTGACTCCGTGTTTTGGGTGTAGTGAATTTTTGGTCAAACAAATCACGCTCTTTTTGAGACAAATATTGCATGTTCTCATATACTGATCTTTGCTCTTTAACTGTAACTGGATGTTCGTTATTATATTCGTTTAAGAGCTCCTTTTCAACTTGCCTTTTTTGTTTTCGACCTTTACGTCTTGGTTCCCCCATTTCTGCCTTTGCGCTAAACTTATCCATCTCCTTATATGTATATTAGGAAATGAAAAACACAGATATTACACTGGTATTATCATATTTACACAAAAATTATCATTCATATTTACTACAGATTAATTTGGTTAGAAATTTTCGCTAAAAAGAAATGCGTTTTGATCATCTTCTTTGTTAGCCAGAGCATATTCCGAGTTTGTGCGTTCGAAAAAATTCACTTTTGATTCTACGCTAATAAGTTCCATAAAATCGAAGGGATTGTGACTATTGTATATTTTTCTGCAACCCAATTGAAGACATAGGCGGTCCGCCACAAATTCGATATATTTAGTCATCATATTCGCATTCATTCCAATCATTTTGCACGGAATCGCTATTGTAATAAACTCGGTTTCAATTGCAACCGCTTCTTTAATAATTTCGTGGAGTTGTGTTTCAGAAAGCTGATTTTGCAATTTACTATACAACAAAACGGCAAATTCTGTGTGAAGAGCCTCATCACGACTAATTAACTCATTCGAAAATGTTAATCCTGGAAGTAATCCGCGTTTCTTAATCCAATAAATAGACGCAAATGAAGAGGAGAAGAAAATCCCTTCAATCGCCGCAAATGCAACCAGACGTGCACTAAACGGAGATTGTTCATCTGCAATCCACTTGTTTGCCCATTCTGCTTTTTTTGCAATACACGGGAAATTATCTATTGCGTGAAAAAAATATTCCTTTTGTTTTTTATCACTAATATACGTATCTATGAGGAGACTATACATTTCTGAATGTATATTTTCCATTGCAATTTGAAATCCATAAAAACTACGGGCTTCTGCTATTTGCACATCTTTCATAAACCGAACGGCCAAATTTTCTAAGACAATTCCATCTGAAGCTGCGAAAAATGCTAAAACAGTTGATATGAATTTTCGCTCATCAGGACTTAACCCTCTCCAATCGGTAAGATCTTTAGACAAATCGACTTCCTCTGCTCGCCAAAAACAGTCAATTTGTTTTTTATATAACTCCCATATGTCTTGGTGTTGTATCGGAAACATTACAAAACGGTCATTACTAGGTGTCAACAATGATTCACTGTTGTTCATTTACGAAGAACTGTTCAAATATATATAGAACACTAGACGTTAATTGTCTAAATCGATTTATATTTGTATTGTTTACTATTTTGCACTATACACAAATTGATTGCAAAATCGTCCAATTTAGTAAATAAAAATATAAATTTATAATATCGTTGTAATAGATTTTGTATCTTATTATGAATCAATCAACATTAATCCAAACAGAAACTGCTACATTGTATTGCAATACGTATTCTTTTTCTTCACATTACGATAATATGCGCCATATTGAACTATCACCATTGCGCTATGCAATGATGTTTTGTAAAACATCAGAGCACCCATTCGAATTGTTAGAAACGAATTTACAAAATAGCTATTGCAATGTGGTAACTGAAAATGATTACTTACATATCCAAGATGAAAATTGTATCCTGGGGCATCTCACCAGTATTTCACCGTCAAAATTGTCTATCCATAAACTGAACAACGTATATTGTACGGAAATTTGTCCAATTAGTCATATTGCAAAGAATATTCATTGGAGTATAACAAATTGTGAATATGTATGCGCGACATCGCTCAAAATACGTGCGTCGGTTCGTATATCTTACACATTCTATACAAGTTGTGAATATGAAAATGTATTTGCATTTTCGAAATCAACACCCGAAATCATAGAAACGCCCGAAATCATAGAAACGCCCGAAATCATAGAAACGCCCGAAATCATAGAAACGCCTCAGACACCAGTTCCGTCTCTGATTCCGGAAGATTTTGATTGGAATATATATTATGAATTAAACCCAGATATATCGCGCGTGTTTTCTACTAAACAAGAGGCAATTCGGCATTATTTACATTCAGGTATTCGAGAATGCAGACGTTATAAATATAATAACGTTCCGGGTGATTTTGATTGGAAAATTTATTTAAATCTAAATCCAGATATAAATTCTGTAATTACTGACCGTATTAGGGCAATTCATCATTATGACCAATATGGCTACAAAGAGAATCGGAGATATAAATATATTCATATACCGCCGAATTTTCAATGGGAAATTTACTTGGATCTAAATCCCGATGTAAAAGCAATTGTATCAGATAAGAATGGTGCTCTTCGTCATTATGAGCGAAATGGGTATAAGGAAAACCGAGCATATCAATATTCAAATACTCCAGATGACTTTGATTGGGAATTTTATTTAGCATTAAACGCGGATGTAAAACAAAGCTGTAGAACACGTCTTGACGCCACCAAACATTATCATAATTATGGGAAAAGGGAGAAACGACGATATAATTTAGAACATCTACCCGACGATTTTGATTGCGATACATATGTAGCTCTAAACCCGGATATTCCTTGTCGCTTTTTACACACCGACAGTTCAGTGAAATTGCATTATGAGCTATATGGTCGTGTCGCGTCAAGAAAATATAAAATTCATAGAACAAATGTTCCGGTTGATTTCAATTGGAAATTGTATAAAGAATTGAATCCAAATCTTGATCTAAAATCTGAATTAAATGCAGTTATTCATTATAATACAATTGGGTATTACAAACAATTAATATATAAGTACGAAGATATGGAGATAAACAACCAAATGGAAAAGAGTATTTATTTAAACCAACCTTTTCTATTTCATAAATATATTTTGAACGTAGCATCTCCGAATAATGAATTATGCTATTCTATCATTAAAAACGGTTCAACGACTAACTTTTTGGTAACTCATTTACATTGCTATAATATAGATTTATTTGGCGATTTTTATAACGAATATATTGATTCTCTTCTCAAAATATCCGACGTGATTGTGACGTATTCCATCGGAACAAACATACCCGAGCATACAAACATCACAATTATTCAAATTAATAATCAAGGAATGGATATTGGTGGAAAATACAATGCAATTGCCTATTTGAAATACATTCAACATCCATATAAACATATTCTATTTTTGCATTCGAAAACGGATGAACATACGCGCAAATTGTATTGGCGCCCTCTTCTCGAAAACTTGGACAAAATACAGAATATGACGTCAGACAGTGAAAATGATCATATTGGTATTTGGACACCGCCACTTATTTACATGGGCGATTACAATCATTGTTTATATACGCATCACCATGCCGACCCCACCAAAATAAATCCTCGTTGGAATCCCGGGAATATATGGTATATGAACGACTTTGACGAATATATGGGATTTCATAGCAATAACAAATTTTTCCCCGAGGGAAATTGTTTCGTAGCGAAGCGCGAACTTGCTGAAGCGTTGTATTCAGACAAAGACCTGTATAATTTATTGAATACAATGACTTCGTTTGATGCGGTATGGATCAAGGCGTGGTATGGTGATATACAAAATCGCAATGTGGGGACAAATATTTATGAAATATATGATTTTTATACATCAAATAAAGAAATATTAAACTTACATCCAAATAACACGAAATTAGGGCATTTGGGATATAGAGACAATATGATTGAACATTGCTATGAACGCATTGTATTTAAAATGGCTCAAAAACTTGGCTATGATGTTCATATTATGCCTCCAATCGGTCTACAAGAACCAAGCGAAACACACAAACAATTTAATCGATTATTGAATAGATACTTTAAAACAAAGGAATTAGAGTAACTATAATAGACTCCCTTATTTTATTTGAATAAAATAGAATCAAACTCTATTTTATTCAGAATTAATGGTCTTACTTACATATGGAACTTCCGGATTTCGTGCGCAACACAAGCAAATCTCAGACATTTCAGAGAAAATTGGGTTTGCTTTAGCCTGTGCCGTTGTCCGTGAGAAAAAATCGTTTGGTATTATGATTACCGCCTCTCATAATCATTATGACGATAATGGTGTAAAAATTGTGGATCATCAAGGACATATGATTAATAAACAAACTGAAGATCATATAATACAAGATATGCAGCAAGGATATGCAAACCAACTAGAAGGTGCTTGTTCAGAGGAAACCAAAGACGACCTATATCATGACCAAATAGCCATACAAATCGGTTATGATTCACGAGAAAGCAGCCCCGATATATCCAATCTGATTGTAAAAGGAATTCGGTTGGTTCATCCGAGATTTCCCCTAGTCATTACGCCTTATATTACAACTCCCCATTTACATTTTATATTTTCCGACCAAGGTCATCAAATTAGTTATTCCAATTTTGTTCGAAACAGCGACACTTTTGTGGATTATCCATGTATCTTGGACTGTGCTCACGGAATTGGTGCAAAACTTATGATGGAAGTTCTTTCTCCTTCGTCTTCCATCACCTTAATTAACACAGATTGGGAAGACACAAAAAAACTGAATGAAAATTGTAGTTCTGATTACGTTTGCACATACAAACAATTACCCTTGTGCGAATATCCCGATGGATTGAACAACAAATCGCCCACATTGCGCGCCTCTCTAGACGGAGATGCAGATCGTGTGGTATTTTATTACGTGGAACCAGTCACATATAATTTACAAATTTTGAATGGGGATTATATTGCCGCGCTAATTTTCCGCTATTTATCCCGTGTTTTGACGAATGTCCAAGATCTATCCATAGGTTTCGTGTATACCGGATACACCAACTCTGCGTGTGTCGATTACATAAAATCCCTACCTTTTCCTGAAAATGTTTCCGTTTCTTGCGTATGCACCGCAACTGGTGTAAAACATCTACACGCAGAAGCGGAAAAATACGATATTGGTGTGTATTTTGAACAAAATGGGCACGGAAATGTGTTATTTCGACATTATCCTTCTTGCTTAGATATATTGGTTACATTATATCACCCAAACATCGGTGATGGCGTACTCGATTTATATTCCACACTCTATATTCTCCAAACTTTAGAAATGAATGTCCAAGATTGGCGACAACTATACACCGAAAAACACGTGAAAATGAGTAAAATTGAGGTCCCCGATAAGAACCTTTTTTCTTGCACCCCAAACGAGTTGGAATTGGTAGAACCCGCACATATTCAACATTATATAGGGCGATTGAAAGCTGCTGCACCTTATCCATTTCGTGCATTCGTCCGCGCATCGGGCACTGAAAATGTTGTTCGTTTATTTGTTGAGAGCACAGATGCTAATGCAATTGAAATTGTTGCATATAAAATAACCCAATATATCAAACGGACTATGAATAATGCCCACTATGAAAGCAAAGGTTCGACGTTTCTACTTCGACCCCTTAAAGTCCAAGATTTAGGAGAAACGTTTTATGAACTTCTTGGACAATTGACGAAAATAGACGTAGAGAAAATGGACGAAGAACAATCGTCGTCATTGTTCCAACGTTTAGACAACCATCATCGGATCTATGTTTTGGAGGAAGAAGATACATGTCGGGTCATTGGAACAGGAACTCTCTTGATCGAAGAGAAATTTCTGCGAAATTACGGCAAAGTCGGACATATCGAGGACATTGTCGTACATTCGGATTTTCGGGGATATGGTTTAGGCAAAGTGATGGTTGATTTTCTAACGAAACAGGCAAAATTAGCTGATTGTTATAAATGTATCTTGGACTGTGGAGAAAACAACGTCGCATTTTATGAAAAATGCGATTATGAACGAAAGGGAGTGCAAATGGCAATCTACTGGTAGGGGGCGTAGCCCCCCTACGACCCCCACCCATTCCTTCGGAATGGGGCTTGGTTAGAGGAGGGATTTAAAGGGAACCTGGGTTCCCTTTATAGCTAAGGGCCTCCAATTGTTCCTTGGTATTGATTCCTGTAATCTCCAAGTTCTGTTCTTTAGGCAAATGATACATAGCCATCTTCATACACTCCTTTTGACGAATAATTTCAAAAATATCCGTCAAATAATACTCCTCTTGTGCATTCTCATTGGTAATCATCGGCAAATAATCACAAAGCAAACCGATATGAAACGCATAAATTCCCGCATTAATCACTTGGATTTCTCGCTGCGCATCTGAACAATCCTTTTCTTCCACTATTTTTTCGAAGTTTCCGTCTTCATCACAAACAATCCGACCATATCCTTTAGGCATTTCGACAGTGGAAGTCATCAAAGTGACCGGTGCATTTTCCTCCATCATAGATTTTATCGTGCTCGATTGAAGCAGTGGTACGTCGCCTGATAAAATAACAACCTGGTCATTTGTTGGTTGTCCCAATAAGTAAGGACGCGCGCATTGAATTGCGTGACCAGTTCCAAGTGCTTCAGGTTGATTTACAAAACACAATCCGTCAATGTCCAAGTATTGAGAAAGTGTTTCGCGAATAATGGGTTCATATTTACCCACAACAATGTAAATCATTTTTGGAGCCAACTGCAGAGCACTTTCTAAAACATGAACCAGCATCGGTTTTTCGTGCAAACAATGAAGAACCTTGGGTATTTCAGATTGCATACGCTTTCCTAATCCACCTGCTAAAATAATTACCGACAAACTCGACATTTTTCTTTTATATATAATGTAAAGTGAGATATTGATAATATGCTGTCTAAAGAAGATAAGTGCACTTATTTTGACTACCAATTTTATTTGAAAACATACACTGATTTAATCAAGGCCGGAATTAGTACAGAAGAAGCAGCGTTTATACATTACACACAATTTGGTTTAGCGGAAGGCAGAACAGGTTCTTTATACGAAATGCAGTATACAATGAAAAAGAACACGGTAAAAGTAAAAGAACAATATAATTCATTTAAACCAAATTTGTCTACTGCGCCTGAAAACAAAATCACTATTTTGGTTCGAACAAGTGATCGACCTAACCATTTTGCAAAATGTATTCAAAGCATTTTTGAACAGTCGTATCAAAACTTCCATATTTTTGTATGTTACGACAAAATACCGTCTTTAGACTATTTGGAATGTTACGAAAAGAACACACAAATCACTTATTTTCCAGTATATGTGAAAAGTGACGAAAAATACAAATTTAATTTGTATTGCAATAAATTGTTGGATAAAGTCAATGACGGACACATATTATTTTTAGATGATGACGACATGTTAGTACATAATCATGTATTGGCTATATTGAATGATGAAATTGGTCAATGCAAAGATAGTAGTACTCCTGAAAATCTGATTGTTGGCCAATTTATGCGTGCAGACAAATTAATTTATCCTAAAGACATTACCAATGATATGGTATTGGGTGAAATTACGGCATCATCTGTATGCTTTCATCATTCATTCAAACATAACATCAAATGGGACGATAAACAATGTGGAGATTTCCGTTTTTTTAGTCAAGTTTTAAATCATTTACCGCGTTCCATTATAAAGCAAACAAATTATATTATTGCATCCACACAATTTGATAATAAAATTGGTCATTATGGTGAGAGCGAGTAAAATGTCGTTAAAATATATTGTATCACACTTATTTATACAAATATGTGTGGTATTTGTGGATTTATTGGCGAAAAACACGCATTTTTACAAATATTTAAAGGTTTAGAACAATTGCAAAATCGCGGTTATGATTCGGCTGGTATTTCGGTCATTAACCAAAGTGAAATAAAAACACACAAATATGCGAGCACAGACACTTCAAGTGCGTTAGTGAAATTGTCCGAATTTCAAAAAGTATATGAAGGAAGTCAAGTCGGTATTGGACATACACGCTGGGCAACACATGGTGCAAAGACAGACACAAATTCGCATCCCCATTTGTCTCAAGACGGCTTATTTTCGTTGGTTCATAATGGTATCATCGAAAATTTTCAAGAAATCAAAGTGTTTTTGAGCGAACATAATATCAGTTTAATATCTCAAACAGACACGGAAGTTATTGTGAATTTAATCGCGCATTATTTTGGGGAGTGTGGTGATGTAATCCAGGCAATAAAACAATCTACAGAGAAACTCACTGGAACATGGGGTATTGCTGTATTGTATAAGAATGAACCCAACAAAATGTATTGCACTCGCCACGGAAGTCCTTTATTGGTTGGCGTAGATGGTGTGAATGCAATGGTGACGAGCGAACAAAGTGGGTTTTGCAATAAATTTAGTAAATATATTGTGCTGAACAATCACGACGTTTGCGTTTTAACACAAAATGAAGAAACCAAACAAATCGAAGTGGCTACAAAAGACAATTATAATGCGAAGAATGCGTTGAATGTGAATAGAGCATTAACACCTGAACCATATCCTCATTGGACCATTAAAGAAATCAATGAACAAATTGATTCATCATTGCGCGCAATCAGTTTAGGTGGTCGATTGCTTTCCACGAATGAAGTCAATTTGGGTGGATTGTATGAACGACAACAAGAACTGATAGAATTGGACAATATGATTTTATTAGGATGTGGTACTTCCTATCATGCAGGTATGATTGGTGTCCAGTTTTTGAAAGATTTGGGTGACTTTAATAGTGTTCAGCTATTCGACGGAGCCGAATTCTGTGCAGCAGATATTCCGAAAAAAGGTAAAACGGGACTGATTTTATTATCACAATCCGGCGAAACCAAGGATTTACATCGATGTATTGAAATTGCCCACGAGCACGAATTATTCATGATTGGTGTGGTGAATGTGGTGGATTCACTTATCGCACGTGAAGTCCATTGCGGGTGTTATTTAAATGCGGGACGTGAAGTTGCCGTTGCAAGCACCAAAGCATACACTTCCCAAGTAATTATATTGTCTATGATCGCAATTTGGTTTGCGCAAGTGAAGGATATTCATTCACTAAAACGTGATCGTATGTTGAAAGATTTGCGTGCATTGTATGTGGATATTGAGAATAGTATTCAATCAACAGAGATGCAAATACGCGAGGAAATTGTTCCCTTGTTTGAAGACAAGAAGAGTTGTTTTCTGTTAGGCAAGGGAAAATGTGAAAGCATTGCGCGTGAAGGAGCATTGAAAATTAAGGAAATCTCTTATATCCATGCAGAGGGTTATTCTACGAGTAGCTTAAAACACGGACCCTTTGCCCTTTTGGAAAAAGATTTTCCTGTGATATTGATTGCCCCCGACGATGAACATTATGCGAAATCAATGAATGCTTATGAAGAAATTCAGTCGCGACACGCAAATGTCATTATGATTACGGATAAAGTGGATTGCGACAAACCCCATTGTGTGAAATTTGCATATAATCGAACCTATCGTGATTTATTAGCAATTATCCCATTGCAACTTTTATCATACGAATTGTCTTTGGCGAGAGGATTAAATCCAGACATGCCGCGCAATTTGGCGAAAGTAGTTACCGTTGAGTAAAGGAATATAACGATGTAAACACATACTATGTTGAAATTCACATAGTATGTATATTATTTATGTGGACAAGTATCACACGGGTCTGTAAAACATTTATTGGATTCTCTATGTGCTAAATATTCCATCTTTTGTTTTTTTATTGATTCCATAGAAGTAAGTTTTCTTTCGCAGCTACAATCGCTGCACGGTAGATTATTCATGGCAACATATGTCGCTCCTGCTCCGACAAGTGCTCCAATACCAACCGCACCTAACTGTTGCTTTGCCTTTTTATCCATATTATAAAATATATGTCTATTTAAATCTCGGTAAAAAATTATTTGTAATTTTTATATATAGACGGGAGAATGACTAAAATATTCAAAACCGTCCAAACGCAGATTGCAAATGCAGCCAAAATTTGCAAACTAAATAAAAATGTGGAAAAAATACTTATGAAACCAAAAAACCGCGCATTATTCAGTTTCCCAGTTGTCTTGGATCGTGATCTCCACGTGTTTGAAGGATATAGAGTCCAACATAACGACATATTAGGTCCCTTCAAAGGTGGTCTCCGATTTCATCCAGATGTAAATTTAGATGAGGTCGATGCTTTAGCAACATGGATGACTATGAAATGTGCATTACAAGATCTTCCTTACGGTGGAGGCAAAGGTGGTTTAGCAATAGATCCAACGGAATATTCATCGTCTGAATTACAACAAATATCTCGCGCATTTACACACGGTCTATATGATCATATTGGGGTGAATAAAGATATTCCCGCTCCAGACGTGGGAACTACCCCGCAAATTATGGATTGGATGACGGATGAATATAACAAAATCAGCCGCACTTCAAATACCCGTGGGGTTTTTACAGGAAAATCGATTGAATGTGGTGGCAGTGAAGGTCGCAATGAAGCAACTGGGCGTGGTGTGGCTATGTGTGTTCAACAATGGGCTCTCCAAAATGATGTGGATTTGAACGGGAAAACCTTTATTTTGCAAGGGTTTGGAAATGTAGGAAAACACGCAGCCTACACTCTAGAAAAATTCGGTATGAAAATGCTCGCGGTGGGAGATCATGGTGGATATGTAATGAACGAACACGGTCTAAAAGTAAGTGAAATTGATGAACACGTTCAAACTCAAGGGTCTTTAAAAGGCTTTTATGGACCTACTTATGGTTACGTGAAAGGTGTCCCTATTTACAAAGACGAATTTTTTGCACTTGAAACTACTGTAGTGATTCCAGCTGCATTAGAAATGCAAATTGGAGAAGAAGAAGCGAAACACATGAAATGTGATGTGATTGTAGAAGGTGCGAATGGACCTCTAACGGACAAGGCCGATGAAATATTGAAAGAACGTAACATAACTGTGGTTCCTGATATATTGGCGAATTCGGGAGGCGTTCTAGTCAGTTATTATGAATGGCTTCAAAATAAACAAGACGTGAAATGGGATGAATCTGATGTATTAGCTAAATTAGATGGAAAAATGGGGGAATGCTATAATAAAGTGACTAAAATCGCCAAAGAATATGATTCCACATTGCGTGAAGCATCCTTTATCTATTCCTTACAATCGATTGAAAAGGTGTATAAAAAAAGAGGAATTCATTGATATACTATTTTTTTTTGTATTGTAAAACATAGTATGCTATAATATAGAATGATTTCTGTGATAGGTTTAGGATTTGTCGGTGGCTCTATGAAGAAGAGTTTTGAAATAAAAGGTGCTCAAGTAAAGGGTTACGACAAATTTAAGGATGGCACGGATAGTTTTGAGGACTGTTTACATAGCGAAATTGCTTTTTTGGCGCTTCCTACTATTTTTGACGAAGAAAAAATGTCTTACGACAAATCCTGCATTCACGAAGTATGTGGTGATTTAGAGAAGCACAATTATAAGGGTCTCGTCGTAATCAAGAGCACGGTAGAGCCTACAACTACGGAAGATCTAGGTAAAACGTATCCTTCATTGAAGTTCGTTCATAATCCCGAGTTTTTAACAGCCGCAACTGCATTCGAAGATTTCCATAACCAAAAACACATTGTATTGGGAAGAGGACCCGGTGTTACAGATGAGGATATGGATGTATTAGAAAAATTTTATCGCACATTGTATCCCGATGCCGAGGTTTCACATAGCACATGCACTGAATCCGAATCCATGAAGAGTTTTGTGAATTGCTTTTACTCTGTGAAAATCCAGTTTTTTAATGAATTATATTTGCTTTGTGAGAAAATGGGTTGTGATTACAACACCGTCAAGGATTTAATGTTAAAGAACAAGTGGATTAATCCTATGCATACTGATGTTCCGGGTATTGACGGTATGTTGAGTTATGGTGGATATTGTTTTCCCAAGGATACAAATGCACTGTTAAACCACATGAAACGTGAGGGCACACATTGCAAAGTGTTAGAAGCTACAGTAATTGAACGTAATTTAATGCGCAGTGATAATGTGAATGTGAAATTGAAGGACAAGAAGGATTTTGACGAGGGATTCGACTAAAGGGAACCCAGTAAAGGGAACATAGGTTCCCTTTAAATCCCTCCTACCAGTAAAGCATCCCAATAGGTGGGGGTATTAGGGACTTATGCTCGACACAATAGGCAAATTATATAAAGATACACATATATCTTTATATACATGGGACGATTTTATGACGGCGACATACAGGGTAAATTTTGGTTTGGCGTTCAAGATAGTGATGATGTTAAAAATTTAGTAACCATCCGTGAACACACATATTATAGTTGGAAAGCTTGCAACTGTGCAGCTGAAATTGATGATGATTATTGCAGACAGTGCTATGAAGCCAAAGACGATCATATAGAAGCTGTTATAGAAGAGGAAGAATATGAAGACGAATGTTTGTATTACGAAGAATGTAGCCACGGATATAGTCTTGATAAATCAACCCATTATGAAGATTTAGTAACAACTATGGAAAACTTGAAAAAAGAAATTCCCGAAGAAATTCTGAAAGAATTTGAAACCATTGAACAAAATGATAAAATATTAGATGCATTTACGGGTGTGTTTAATAATATGAATGATATTATTACTCGTGTATTGGATGATAAGAAAGAAAGACACAGTGCGAGAATTTTAGTTGCTAGATATACGCTAGGATTTCAAATTGAGTATTGCTTACGAACAACAGATGTTTGTAATATTAATTGCGAATACTAGATATATGACTCAATATAGTGACTAAAATAGTAGCCTAATATATATGAAATCGCGCAGAACAATACGCAATCGAAAAATCCAATCCCAAAAAGGTGGTGGCATTGGATCAAGTAAGCCGAAGAAAAAGTCTCCTTCGCCACCAAATACAACAAAAAAGGTAAAATCTGTATCGTTTTCCTCTAAGAACGAAGTTCGAGAACAGAGTCCAAAATCAGAAGACGAATTTTATCATCGAGTTCCAGTAAATCAACAGGCAAAGAGAATAAAAACGAGGAAAGAAAGGTTTTTACAAAAAAGAATACGCCAAACTGCAAAAACCGACTACCAAAATCGCCAACGGGAACAAGATATGTTGGATCTCCTACGTGGAAATAGAATATAATTAGGTATGTGCGGCATATTTGCGAATATATTGAACCACGTCTTCGCTGGTTTCCCATTTTAGTCCATAATCTGATTGATTATGAACTACAGGAATTCCCATAGCTTCACACTCTTGAACACTATTCGCGTTTCCATCACGTGAAGTCAATCGTAATACAATAAAGCATTTTTTATAGATGTCCGGCATAGATTCATAAGGAACACTATTTTGGTTACTCAAAATATATTGATATTGCGGAAGTATCAACTTAACCGTCTCGTATATATTTTTACCATATATGTGTTCTCTACCTGGAATTTGTCCATTGAAAATATAAATGGACTTTCCCAATTCGGATTTAGGTATAGGATAGAATAGCGATGTATCCACGAGATTGAAATCAACATAAACGGGCGACAAATTTTGCTCAGAAAGACGGTGATAGAGGCATTGGCTAATGGCTAAATGAACAACATTGTGTAAACATCGGACTTCTTGAAGAGTGGCTTTCGATTGACCATTTTCGGGATTCGCATCTTCTCCGCCCCATATAATAAATTTCACCCCCTTGTGTGCGTTTAAAACAGTGAGGTCATTGTCGTCATAGACACCGAAGAAAACACACGGTTCGTCCACGGAAACTAATGGTTGGAAATCAAAGTGTTTCATGAACCGTGAATATAATGAATGCAATCCTTTACACACATATCCTTGTTTTACGTGTCCAAGAATTTGTGCAATGGGAAGTTTTTGTATGAGCGGAGATGATTTTATGATAGGGTGGGTGCGTCGGGATTCATTGTATCCATTTGTCGCATAATGTTGCATAGCGGCTTGTTTCGTAGAAATCCCCGCATTGCGCAAGTCGGCATAGCACGATATATAAAATTCCCAGTCAAAATCTGGATATTTTTCAAAAAATGTAGACATTTTTATAAATATTATCCAGAAAATTATATGAAATTACACCAACAAAAAATAAAATACACTAAAATGATGTAAAATCAATAGTAAGAGTTTCATCTATATTGGATTGCATTTTCATTTTAGTATATTTTTGTTGTTGTAAATTATAATCATACCTTATATTATATGGATACTACAAATTTAAGAATTTTAGTAACCGGTGGAGCAGGATTTATCGGATCAAATATAACAGAAACTCTTTTAAAACAAGGTGTGAAACACGTGCGTATTTTAGACAATCTTGCTACGGGTAAAATGGAAAACATTCAATTTTTATTGGACAAATACGATAATGTAGAATTTATGTATGGTAATATAGCAGACTTGGAAACATGTCGCAAAGCAGTAAAAGATATGGACGTAATTACAAACCAGGCTGCGTTAGGTTCTGTTCCAAGATCCGTAGCAGATCCATTATCAAGTCATATCGCAAATGTGAACGGATTTTTACATTTATTGATTGCAGCCAACGAACAAGGTATAAAACGAATTGTTTATGCATCTTCATCGAGTGTTTACGGCGATCATCCAGTTTTACCAAAAGTAGAAGAAACTACCGGAAATGTATTGTCTCCATATGCAGCTACAAAGGCAATTGATGAGATATATGCCAGCGTGTTTACTCGTTGTTATGGAATGGAATGTATTGGATTACGATATTTTAATATTTTTGGTCAAAGACAAGATCCGAATGGTGCGTATGCGGCCGTTATTCCCAAATTTATTAACTTAATGCGTTCTGGACAACAACCTACGATTAATGGTGATGGTACATTTTCTCGTGATTTTACTTATATTGAGAATGCTGTCCAAGCAAATATATTAGGGTTAACCACCGAAAATGAAAAATGTTTTGGTGAAGCTATGAACATTGGTGCGGGAGGACAAACCAGTCTTTTGGAATTAATCGAAGTTTTGAATAAAGAATTGGATGTAGATATTGATCCTATTTTTGGACCGGAACGACCTGGAGATATTCCACACAGTAATGCGGATATTTCGAAAGCACAAAATATGTTAGGATATGATCCTAAAATAAGTTTTGAAATGGGAATGAAAAATACTATTTCATATAAAAAAATAAAAAATAATAGACTGTTAATAGAAGATATAGATTATAATAAATTAGTAAACCGATCAGTAATAAATATAGATTTAAGTGATATCAAAAAAAATATAAAAGATGGACAAATATTAGTTACGGGTGGATGCGGTTCAATCGGAAGTGAAATTGTAAGACAATTAATTAAATTAGAAATATATAATATCATAATTTATGATAATAATGAATGTTCGATGTTTGACTTTAAAAACGAAGTTAGATCTAAATATAATGTTGGTATATCATCACATCCTATACAATTTGTTTTAGGTGATATTAAAGATAGATTAAAATTGATCGAAACTTTTGAACAAAATAATATATATATGGTTTTTCACGCAGCCGCATACAAACACGTTCCATTAATGGAACATAATCCATATGAGGCAATCAAAACGAATATTATAGGTAGTAAAAATGTATCAGATATATCACAACAATATAATGTAAATAAATTCATTATGATTTCTACCGACAAAGCAGTAAATCCAACAAATATCATGGGTGCGAGTAAAAGAATCGCCGAATTATATATAAATAATCTAAATAATAATCACAAAACTAAATTTATAACTACAAGATTTGGAAATGTATTAGGTTCAAATGGTTCAGTAATTCCTACTTTTTTAAAAAAAATAAATAATAATGAAAATTTACAATTAACACATAAGGATATTACAAGATATTTTATGACCATACCTGAAGCAGCACAATTAGTAATATACTCATCGTTAATAGGAAACGGTGGTGAAATATTATTATTTGATATGGGCGAGCCAATTAAAATATACGAATTAGCAAAACGAATGATAGAATTATACGGAAATCATAATATTGGAATTGACATTAGTGGATTACGACCGGGTGAAAAATTATATGAAGAGCTTTTGTGTGATGGTGAAAAAATTATTAAAACAGATAATGAAAAAATTATGAAATTAAAACATGTAGATGATACCGATTACATCAATTTTTTTAATATTTTTGAAAAAATAATTAATTTTGAATTTTCAGATATAAATGAACTAAAAAAATTATTAAAACAAATTGTTCCAGATTATACTCCATCTAAATGATAACAAATATTTAAATGTGTAATAATTTCCATTTATCATAAATTTCGAGCAAATGATTTCCCCACATTCCTAACCAATTATATCCATTCCGTCTTTCACTGGGTATATCATTAAATGTATCTAAATTATAAGTATTACCATTTCTATCAAAAAATACAGGGGTTTGATTATCTAACGAGTAATATCTCGACCATAATAAATTAACATTATCATTTGTTTTACTTAGTATAATATTACCATCCATTTTATGTTGTTTATACCCACTAATCGAATGTGTTTCATACCATTTACATCCATTAATTATAGCATCTTTAATTTTATTAGTTTGGTTAGGTAAAGACATTAAATAAATTAAAATTTGGACACTTTCTAAAGAACATATTGAATCAATTTCGAAACTTCTTGCTTTTGCGGGTAATAAAGTAACTGGATCAGCTTGTTGTGGCCAAATTGTTTTTTTTTCATTTATTACATACTGTAAATCAAGTAAACAATTAATAGATTTATTATAATTTACCTTTAATAATAATATATCGTGTGAATCTATTTCGTCTTTAACGTCGGAATTTAAAATATATTCACAACATCGCATATAATTAATCATTGCACAATCATTTAATGTTATCATATCATGATAACGACCCGTTGGAGGATAATATAATGGTACTCCACCATTATCATATATCATTTTATTCAAAAAACCAATAAATAATTTTATAGATTGTAGGCAATCACCTCCTAATGGTAATTCTTTATTGTTTAAATAATAGTCTATTATTATTTTTATGTATGTACCAACTCCTTCTTGTGTTGTTCCTCGATAATACGGTAAATTGTCTGGTTCAGTATTTGTATATGGAATACAAAAATTAGTTATATCACTTGTCCAAAATCCAGTTGCATCATTAGGTATATTCTTTGGATTTGAATCTTGATACATCCCAAATTGCCATGACAATATATTTGATACATACAAATCTATATTTGAATCATCGTATATATCTACAATATTATACGACGTATTGTCTAACAATAATTGTTTTTCTTCATTTGTAAGATAATTAAACTTTATTATTGATTCGAATAACTCAATATCTTCAGTATTTTGTTTATAATTAACTAATTTCTTTTCATTAAATATATAATCATATTCATTATATTTAAATTTATAATTCCAATCACCCATATTAAAAATATACGAGAATATACTATAATCATTAGTATAATAATTTTTAAAATAATTATTAGTATATTGTAATATTTCTAATTCATCTAATTCTTGATTAATAATTTTAAAATCCTTCATCGGTTGGCTTAAAGATTTTAAAAAATAATAATTACTTAAACCAAATTGAATATTTTCTGTGTTCAAATTTATTTTATGAAAGTCAAAGTTATATGAATTTCGTAACTTACAATTAACATAAACTTTAACTCCTTCTGTATTACGAACCATAGTAATGTGTTGCCATTTATTATAAGGCAATCTTCCAGTATATGCTCTATATAATGCATCTCCATTTGATAGTCCTTCATAATCTCCACAATAAAAACTGATTTGATTGCTTTGACTTTTTTCAATAACAATGCTAAACTTATGTGGATAACAACCTACTATAAATTCTCTGTTAAATCGTTTATTGTCCATTTTTATCCAAAACATAACGGTTTGAACTGTTGTAAATGGTATATTATAAAATAATTCGTTATTATCGCAACTAATTTTATCCATTATATACTATACAATGGAAAATCCGTGGCCTAAATTGTCGAAAAAAATGATTGATTCTGTTTCCGATGTACTTCAAAGTGGAAAATTAAATCAATGGAATAACCCTGCTGTAAAAGAATTTGAAACTAAATTTTCTAAACATATAGGAGCTAATTATGCTGTTGCTGTATTTAATGGAACAGTTTCTCTCGAACTTTGCGTGAAAACACTTGGATTGAAAGAAGGTGATGAAGTAATCGTTACGTCCAGAACATTTTTAGCGTCTGCGTCGTGCATTGCTTGGTATGGGATTAAACCCATATTCGTCGATGTTGATGAAGACAGTCAAAATATAACTTTAGAAACTATTAAAACGGCAATAAATCCAAAAACAAAGGCGGTAATTCTTGTACATTTATCAGGCTGGCCGTGTGATGTGAAAGAAATTTGCGACTACTGTAGAGAGAAAAATATATATACAATTGAAGACTGCGCTCAAGCACACGGTGCTAAATATAACGGCAGACATGTTGGTACTTGGGGAGATATTAACGCGTGGTCATTTTGTCAAGATAAAATTATAACTACAGGAGGTGAAGGTGGTATAGTGACTACAAATTGTCCTCATTTATACAAACTAGCGTGGTCTTTAAAAGACCATGGAAAAGGATATGATACTGTGTTTAATACAGAGCATCCTCCTGGATTTAGATGGTTGCATGAAAATATTGGTACAAATTGGAGAATGTTGCCTATACAAGCAGTCATTGGTAGTCACGCATTAGATGAATTGGAAAATTGGACATCACATCGAACATGCATCGCTAATATATATAACAACGCCTTTAGCGATATTGATGGTGTTCGAATTACACTCCCGCCTTCGCATATAACTCACGCCTATTACAAATATTATTTTTTCATTGAACCATCCAATTTCAAAATATCCCGCGATGAGATAATCAAATTGATTGAGAATGCAGGTGTTTTCGCACAAGCCGGGTCTTGTGGCGAAATATACAAAGAAAAGGCGCTTACACAATTCGCGCCAGAAATTGATTTACCAGTAGCCAAACGTTTATTTGAAACCGCCATTTTGTTATTATGTGATCCAACTATTAGCGAAGATGTAGCAATTGAAAATGCTGGAAAAATAAAAAATATATTACTAGATAATATAGTATGAAGACAATCGCAATTTTCGGTGCCGGGGGTCATACAAAAGTGATCATTGATTTAATTCTAGAATTAAATCAATATACGATTGTTGGTATATATGACGATAATAAGGAAGGTAGTTTTGAAGACATTCCCATTATAGGAAAAATAGATGGAAATGTGAATACTAAATATGATGAATATATTATTGGTATTGGAAACGATAATATACGAAAAAAAATATACGAGCAGTTTTTAAATCTAATATGGGCAGTATTAATTCACCCCAGAAGTATCATTTCAAAAGGTGCAATGATCGACTATGGAACGGTTGTATTCGCGGGAGCAGTTATACAAACAGGTGTTAATATAGGTAAGCACTGCATTATAAATACAAATTGTAATATAGATCATGAAAGTTATATTGAAAACTTTACATCAATCTGTCCAGGAGTAACTATATGTGGAAATGTTGTGATTGGCGAGTTAACATTTATTGGTGCGAATTCAACCATTATACACGGGAAAATAATTGGGGAAAATTGTATTGTTGGTGCTGGGACAGTTGTGATACGAAATGTGGGTGATAATAGTAAAATTGTCGGTAATCCTGGTAGAATAATATAAACATTTTTTTCTCATTTAAAACACCAATTTTATATGAGAACTTATATTTGTTCAAATGTTACCAAATCAAATTTATTTACATCCATCTTTAATGTTTTTCCAATAAATTCTTCGAATTGGGAGGCACATATTCCTAAATTTGGGCGTAAAGGAATCAAATCAACTTCGTTGATAATATCTCCTTTTTTCATAGATTGTGAAAAATACAATGATCTACGTGCTACAGATTTTGTATTTAATTCAGCATCTCTGCATCTTTTAATACCATCTCCCAATACGACTTCACATTCACGAATTAAAGATACAAATTCATTTAATTCTTCAGGATTTAATGATGCTTTGTGATCAGGACCTTCCATTTCTTTATCTAATGTATAATGTTTTTCAATATAATTTGCACCAAGACAAATGGCGTATAATGAAGCTTTTGAACCAATAGTATGATCTGAAAAACCAACATCTATATTGAATTTATTTTTCATTGTTTGAATACATTTTAAATTTAAATCTTCATTTTCAGTTGGATAACATGATACACAATGTAATAAAACCATTTCTTCACAACCATTTTTTTTTAAATAATTTACACTATTTTCAACTTCTTCTATAGAACCCATTCCTGTTGATAAAATTATTTTTTTTTTAAATGATGCAACTTTTTTTAATAAAGGAAAATTAGTTAAATCACCTGATCCAATTTTAAATGTATGTACATTAATTGTGTTTAAAAAATCAGCACTCTCTATATCAAATGGAGTTGATATAAATTCTATTTTTTTTTCATTACAATATTCATTTAGTTTAATAAAATCATCGTAAGATAACTCTAGTTTTTTTAACATAGATAATTGAGAGTCATCATTTTTTGTATTTTTTTTCTGATATTCGGCCTTATCGGCATTAGGTGTCGCTAATTTGTCACTATTAAACGTTTGAAATTTTACGCCATTTGCACCAGATTTAATAGCTATATCAATGAGTTCATACGCAATATCTATACAACCATTATGATTAACACCAACTTCAGCTAAAATATAAACCATTTATATTACAATTATATAATTAGTTTCTATATTTTTTTATTAAAAATTTTTAATATTTCTTTGCTAGAATTTTTTGTAATATAGGGATATGTAATATTATCTATTTTGGGAATATTATTAATATTATAAATAATATTATTTTTATTATAATCTATATGAATAACACTATTTCCACATTTTCTTCCATTTTGTCTATTGCCTAAATTGAATGTAATTTTTTTCAATAATGGAACTTCATAAATACCGCTGGAAGAATTACCTATAAAACAATCACAATAATAAATTAAATTTAAATATAAATCACGTTCGATAGAAGTAAACGCATATATGTTATTATATGTACAATCTAACTGATTAATTTTTTCAAATATGTAATCATTATTATTGTCTGCGTTTGAATGAATAAACAAAATATTTGTATTCGTAACATTTTCTATATTAATTAAAGAATCACATAAAATATCTATGTTTATTTTATTTTGTTCTTTTGATAATAACGTTTCACTGTGAGTTACAACTAATACATTTTTTTTACGTTTTTGTATATTTAATTTTTTATAAAATATTTCTTCTTGTAATGGAGAAAACATCATAATATCATAAAGTCCTGGATTACCTTCTAAAAATACATTTTCTTTTTTTTCTCCCATTGAAATTACATTTTTATAAGAACTTTCACACGTAACAAAATGATATTTAGCTATTTTAGTAATAGAATGGCGTATTGCATCGTCATAAGCACCTTCTGTTACATCACCACCACATAAATGTGCAATATCAACATTATTAATCAATGCCACTTGAGCTGCAACTAACATTTCATAGCGATCGCCTAATATTACAAGTAAATCTATATGATATTGTGAAAAACATTTACCCAGACCATACATTTCTTTAGACATTGATTCAATTATACCTTGTGAAGTATCTGACTTTAAATCCATTGGTATTTTTTCATCAATAATAAAACCATCACGCTCTATTAATTTATAAGTATTACCATATTTTTCTTCCAAATGTGTTCCTGTAACAAATGTCAGTAAATTGAAGACTTCACTTTGTTTTATTTCATTCATAAGTCCTTTTAACAATCCATATTCCGCACGTGTTCCTGTTATTATACAAATTGTTTTCATTTATATATATATATAATTTATTTTATTATACAATTAACAAATGTATTCCAATATTTATTCTTAAATTTAATCCAATTAGCATTTATTTTAATTTTTTTTACTATTCAAAATACATTTTATATTTGCAGTTCCATTCATTAATATTTCAACATCAACATCTTTAAAATCAATTGTTTTTTCAAAGATATTATGTATTGCTTTATATAATGATTATTTAAATAAAAAAATAATAAGATTTCATTTTCGCGTGACATATTTGATAACTTTCCTAATATAGATACCTCATTACGGTTTAATATACAGACATAATATATGTAAATTAATTTATATAATTATATTCTATAAGCTTCATAATGTCTTATGACGATAAAAAAACTATTAACTATCTTGCTATAATTCCAGCAAGATCCGGTTCTAATGGTATAAAAGATAAAAATGTTATTAAAATAAATGATAAAGAATGTTTCAGATATACACTAGAACCAGTACAAGAATCTAATATTGATAAAATATTTTTTTCAACAGATTCATTAAAATATTTAAATATTTATAAAAAATATTATAGTCCAGAAAAGGATGTTTCATTTGATTACATTAGACCTGATGCAATATCAAACAATAAATCTACGTCAAATGAATATGTTGATGATTGTTTAAATTTTTTAAAATCCAAAGGATATACAATAAACAATTTTGTTATTTTACAACCAACCTCATTACTAAGAACAAGTGATCAAATAAATTCAATCATAGATTATCATAAAAACCATAATTATACTAATATAAAATCTATATCACCAGTTATTCAAACACCCTATTATATGATTTATAATGATAATACCATGGTTATTCCAAACAATATTAAAAATCGTCAGGAACAAAAAGAGGTCTTCATATTAAATGGTGCGTATTATGTATATTCGTATGCAAATTATATTAATAATATTATTTCGTATATTACATATAATATGACCACTTTAGAAGGATTAGATCTGGACGATGAAACTGATTTAGTATTAATTGAATCAATATTAAAAAATAAAAACAAATAATTGTATCAAATTCCAAATATATTATATATATAATATATAATATGTATGAAATTACACTTGTTAATCGTTCACATCATAGCAATTTTACATCAAAATATAACCAATTACAATATAATACGCTATTTGTAAACAGTTTTAATAAATATGTACACGCAACATATTTAAATAGCGACATAAATCATGATTGGATTAATCATATAATATATTATGAGATAGAAGATAATTTATGTATATATTTCAAAAAATATTTTATAACAAAAATTAAAAAGGATGCTAATATAACTTGTGTAGATATTAAAAATATATTAGATAAAGTAGTTTTAACTGTAAAACAATTGCATATAAAGTTACCAATTGATTATTTATTTGATATTTTACTTGAATTAAATTTAAAACGACATTTATTGATATTAAAACGTGATACAAGTGAAAGAATTCAAATACAATTTAAAATTTGTAATAATGTTATACAATTTTTTATTAAACAAAATTTATTTTATGAATGTCCTATTGAAAAATTTGATGATTTACAACAAGATATTTATAATGAGTATTGTTCTATAGAAAAAAGTAAACGAAAAATAATTTATTTTAATCAAGAATCTACTACATTTGATTGTGAAGATACTGTTTATGACTTACAAAAATATATGTATATAAATGGTTACTGGTTAGACATCACATTCAATTTTAATAAAAATCGTTTTCAAAATAACGCAAGTATGAGTAATAAATATAATTATTTCATTAAATATGATATATTTTTGTTTAGTAATACCAATTGCATTAAAGGTATATTATCATCACTTGATGATGACTATTTCGAAAGATATATAAAAAATAAAATATTTATACTTATTCCATATTCATATTCTTTTGATAATTTTAAACGCATAACTTCAAATAGATCTTTATTTGATCGCATAAGAAAAAATAATAATTTATTTATCGGATGTAGAAATTCAGATACTGCTATAGGTATTTCATCGTTAAAATGTATGTTAAATCAAACAGAAGAAGTATCAAAGGTAGCTGTAAATGAGTTATTAAGTAAAAAATATGTTAACTATACAAATACATTAAATTGTTTTAAATGTGATAATTTATTACCTATATGTAATATTTATAACGATAATTTATTAGACAAGAAAGATTTTTTTAAAATTCATAATTTAGATATTAATAAACCACTTGTAACGTTCTTTATAATATGGCCAATAGTTATAGATGATGATAATGCAATAATAAATAGATTTCATTTTGATAATGAGTTGTGGGAAGATGATGGTTATATTAATGAACTTGTAACAAAGTTAAGTAAAAACTATAATGTAATCTTCAAACCTCATCCTGGAAATATGAGAATAAATAACAAAAATTTATATTTCAATACAGATATTTATACCGAATACAGGTTAAAACCAATAGTGAATTTTTATAATAAGCATAAACATATATTAAAAACTAATATAATTGATTATGATTATAATCCGGAAATATTAAAATATACGGATTTTGGTATTGTATCATACGGTAGCACCGTTTGTAATGAACTATATATAAACGATATTCCGTTATTGTTATTAACATCAAAAAAAAATGATTGGACAAAACTATATTTTAATGGATATAATAATCTTATAAATCAATTAAAAGTATCAAATGAAACTATATCATTGAGAGATGGATTATTTAATATATTAGATATAGTTTATGGTAGTTGTGAATATATTGAAAATTTGAAGGAAAATCCGACATTATTAGAAAAAATTATAAATAAAAATTATAAAGACACCTTCCCATATTTTAACAATAATCCTCTGTATGGAAATACTTATGATGCAAAACAAGAAAATATTGGTAAAATAATATTAGATATTTTAACAAGTAATAATAATAACAGTAATAATAATACAATTAAATTCAATATTAGTAAATATAATATGGTCATATTTGGTAAAGAATTTATTGACGTTAATATTGAAAAAGAAATAATTTATATTAAAAATATTGACGTAGTAGATAAATCATTTACTAATGGTGTTAATTTATATTTTAATTTAATTGAATACAATAAACCCATAAATATATCATTTTATGTAAAACTTAATATAAATGAAAATAATGTTCATTTTAAATTATTCACTGGAACTAAGTGGATACTATATGATAAAATTGCAATTACGACAACTTTTGTAAAAGTTTCTGAAAAAATTAATATAACAAATTTAAAACAATGGAGAATGGGTTTTACTTCAACTTTAATCGATCAAATTATTGAAATAAAAAATTTAAATATAACTCATTAATTGTAAAAAAACGTTACGTTTTCTTTTAGTGGTTTTATTGGACCCCCTCCTTTGAATGTATATATTATAAGTATGAAACGATATATCTTTTTAGGTCAAGCAACGACAAAACACGGCTGGTTTTTACATCTTGTAGTGCTATGAGCGCATTCTTTCTTCGGTTCCAGTTCGCGGCTTTCTTGCGAAGAGTGCCCTCATTGTCTCCTTTGTATGAGACAGCACCCGCGAACATATTATGCATATATTTGTCATTGGAAACGTCCCACCTACTGATGTCTCCATTGAATGACTTAGCATAAGAGAACATACCATTCATATATTTGACGTTGGAAACGTCCCAGTTACTAAGGTCTCCATTGAATGACTTAGCATAACGGAACATAAAACCCATATTGGTCACGTTGGAAACGTCCCATTTACTGATGGCTCCATACTTTTCCTTTGCTTCCATTGGAGACCTACACCATTCCGTAACCGCCTCCCGAATATTCTCCTGGGTAATAGCAATCATTGTGTTCTCCTAACGATTTTCTTTGTTTGATACGATAAAGTATTCAGTGGACTCGTCATTCAATTTTAAAACAATTTTTACACAAATAATTTATCAATATCGAAACTTGTATTAAAATCAATAACAGTATTTTTAATATCATCATAATTATCTAAAACATATTTTATTTTAGATGTCCATTCATCAACCGTAAAATTACTACATACCAAATAATCAGGAAATAATTCATTATAACCCACATTTTGTGTTATCATAGGTAAACAGTTATGATAATACGCTTCTCGTATTGTATTAGAATTGGATTCATATAAAGCTGGATGTAATAATAACTTACTCTTACTTATGTATTCAACCGCATTTTTATGTATTTGTAATGGTAAACAAACCGCATTTTTTATATTTTTAAAATCATTATTATTTTCTCCTATTACTAGTTTTTTATATTTATCAAACATTTCATTGTTTATTACATTTAATAAAAATAACATATTTTTACTTGTACGTTTATAATTACTACAAATCAATATAATATCAAATTCTTTTTCAAATGTTTGATCCAGTTGTTTTATGCAAAATGTTGTATCTAAATGTGGTTTTAATTTATAAACGTATTCTGGATATATTTTTGTAAAAATTTTATGGGTCAATTCACTATTTACAATAATTGATTCACAAAGGGTACACGTTTTAATTTCTTCACCGATTCTATCATTTTTACCAATTGTAAATGAATCCTCCAATAACTTTATAGCACTCGTTGTTGGATAAAACATGTTAAAATGATTTATACCTGATACCAGATAAACCGTATAACAATTGAATAGTTCTTTACAAAGATAAGGAGCTCTATAATTTTTCGCCAAACAATAATTTGGTTCAGTATTTAAATACGATTTCACATCACTTCTAACCTTATCTGCTTTATAATTGTTGGATAAATACAAAAATATGCCTCCAATTTTCTCTGGATCATAATTCACATCTAAACGATTATGAAAAAATACCCCCACAGTATTCACACCATTTTGTCTTAAAAATTTTATTATTTGATAAGCATTTGTAGCAGCACCTCCATATCCTGGATATTGAGTAGAACTTACTACAACATTATATTCGTGACATTTCTGTTTCATTTTACACCCATTAAAAATTCCTTCTATTATTACATTACTACATCCTTCAAAATGACTATCTTGGACAATATATTTTATTTGTTTGTAATAATTCGGCATTTCTAAAGGATTTTTTAAATCTACACATTCAAACCCGTAGTTTGAGTATCGATGAGATCCTTTTCCAATTAATATTACATTTTTCTTATCTTTTAAGAATTGTATACTGTTATTTACATTTTTTATAAGCCTATTAAAATCACTTACTATTAATCCGTAATCATATTTTCGTTTATCAAAATCGGGACATTCAATAATGGTTTGATTATAAAATGGAACAAACGTGCTATAATATAAACGTGTCTTAACATTGTACCATTTGGATAATATAGACTGTACATGAGCACTATTGCAAAATGTAAAGTCGCTTCTACCGATTTGTAATAATACGTTTTTATTGATGTAGTTATTTTGTTTTTCAAGTGTATCCAATGTTTTGTAGTTTTTATTTAAACTATTTGTGTATATACCCGGAATTAAAAATATAATTGGACACAAAAACATAGATTGAAAATCAATATTAACTGGAGTTTTCAATATTATCAAATCCAGTTTAAACGGAAATTTTAATAAAAGTTTTTGTAATTCGGGTATGGTTGATACTACATATTGGTTTGAATTTAATAAAATATCGTTTCTCGGTTGTCTTGTTATGTAAATAGAAGTAATATTATGCGCGTTCGAATAAAAGGATGATAAAAACCCACTATTTGTAGCTGCACCACCGTATCCCGGATAATCGCTACATATTAATATTATATTCGTATAAGGTTTTATAAAGTTAGAAAACGTTTGTATATTTTTGTTAATATTACTCAATGTCTTACTATCGAGTATGTCTGTGGTAAAATCATATTTATCTTTATCCATATCCAAAAGACACTTCATTTTCGCATCGATTTCACCTAAGTTTAGTTCAGTATTATATACATTATGGTCTACATAGACAGACAATCTTTTCAAAAACTCTTCGTTTACAATTTCATTTTCAAAAATTTTATGTTTTTCGTTTACAACGTATTGTTTCTTCCAACAATCTCGTTTTTCATTGCGACCAAAATCAACCCAATGATTGTAACATTGTATTTCAGTTTTCAAATGTTTCAAGTCTGGATTTTGTTCTAAATAATATTTCCACAAAAAGGGTGTGTTATAATACTCATTTTTATGTAAAATATATGCAGTTCGACCTTCGTTGATTCCACTAGTTTTCCAATGTTGATAGGCTTGCTTTTCATTATTCACAATCTGTTTTATATCAGGATATCTTAATAAATAACGATTCCAATCAAATTCTCTTACAATTGGAATTTCAATGATACAATCGCGCATCATTTTTTGAATAAATGCGTTACGTGTTTCAATATTTTTTAAACCCATCAATTCGTTTACTGTGCGCTTTTCATTACGTCCATGATCAATCCAATGTCGAACCGCTTGTATTTCATCTACAATACCATTTGTTCGCAATTTTGGATTATATTTTAAATATTCTGACCAAGGAAATCCCTGATATATTTCATTTGATTCTATAACGAATCCGTGGACTCGTCCTCCTTTTGTCCACATTTTATATGCTTGCAATTCTGTTTTAATACACTTTTTTTCTATTTCACTATGGTCATTGATAAATCGCATCCAATCAAATTCTTGTAACACGTATTGATTACGAAAACATTTTAAATATTCATCTTTATAGTTCTCAACAAATGGACATTGAGAATGCAATTGTATTGAACCAATTGTTTGATCAAACAATTGTAAAAATAAATCCATAATATAATATGGGTTTATTTTTTTGTAAATAATCTAATGGTGATCATTTGTAAATACACTATAATTATATTCCCATATATAATTCATTTCACAATTGGTTATATGCATTTTTGTGAATGAGCTGACGTATTCGTTACGTATATCTTTTGAAATAGATACTGTTAAATTATTATTAGTGGTGTTCTCAATATACGCAATATAGTTACACTTATTTACTTTTATAATTGGTATATTATTATATTGTATACGTGCGATAAATTCACTATCTCCGGCATAACGGGTATTATCATAAATTCCAATTTGTGTAAAAAGAATACGTGTGAATGAACACATCGTATCTCCAAATTTCCCATTTGGATAGTCTCTAAAATCTTCTATTAACTGTGTAGTTCCTTCGACATAACGAACATATTTGCTCTGAACTACATCACAATTATATTTTTGAAATGCATTAAAATCATCTTGCAATTTAACACTTGTATATTCATCATCGGGATCTAATATACTAATATATTGCCCATTACTATTCATGATTCCAATGTTTCGTGCATTATACGCGCCACCATTCTTATAACTTTTAATATAAGTAATCGGGAAATCACACGTGCCCATTAAATCAAACATGTAATTATCCAATTTATGATCATATGGATCGTCGTTTATTATAATAAGTTCATAATTAAGATAAGTTTGTTTCATAATACTAGCAATTGCTCGCTTTACATAACGATGTTTTTTAAAAAAAGGCATAATTATTGAAAAACGATGTGGAACATATTCTCTTCTATATAATATTTCACGAATAATTGCATTTTTAACAGAAATACTCGAGTCTTGTGAATATTGAATGTTATTACCAATAACATTATCGGAATCCATAGTAATCAAATATTTTGGATCCAAACATAAACCGTTTAATTTAACATTTTTTATAAAAGGATATTCGTATTTTATTTTATTATACACTTCTATATTTTCCATTAATACTTCAATATTAATGTTATGTTGTTCTAACAAACATATTCCGTCATAGAAGTCTTTTGATATACTATCTGCATTACGTATAATAATATATAAAGTATTAAATATCGATTTGTTTATATTTATACCTGGATACTTCATACGCATACAAATTATATTTTTAATAGTATCAATACTATTCCATTTTAATCCATATAACGAATTGTTATGAACAATGGGGACGCCTAATTGTTTACATTCTTTTGTTGTTTCAGATCCCCCGTCATTAATCGTTAATCGTAATACAAGTGATGCTGTTTTATAAAAAAGACGCATGTTGCTATAATTTACCACTTTACTTGAATCCGATGTTCTGTAAAAGGTTATATTCGACATTGTCTTCACCAAATCATCGCATATATCTTTGGAATAAATTTTGGGATCTGAACGCGAGTTTCCATCGTAAATAATAATATACTTATTATTCAATTTCAACTCGTCTTTTGTGTAAGGTTGAAACATTGTATAATTAACCATATCATTTGCGAGATAAATACATTTCATATTATATTCATTTAATCTTAACAACATATTTGAAGAATTGCTAATGAATTCAACATTTTTATATGTTTTTAGTCTTTCTATATTTTTACGTCGGTGTTCATATCTACCGTCTACATCTGTTCCACCAAACATTATCCACATATTTCCATTGTGATTATTTAATATATCAAAATCCGTTTCATTATACATACCGAATACTAATAATGGACCATCTACATTATAATAATTTTGCAACTGATAAAAATCTTTTATACGATCAAAATGTAATAATGCGTTTGATATATATATTTGACGAATGTTATTATATTCGAGAAATCGTTTGAATATTATCTGATCATTTGAATACATGTTTATATAATTGCGCTACATTATATTATATACAATTTTTTTTCACTTGGACAAGGTTGACTGTAATTTTCATTATAATAAACACTCGATTTATATAAAATCGCACGAGGTATTTGGTTGTTACAATGCAACGATTTTTTTTCGGGTTGAATGTATTTACACATCATATCATGGTTTGAACAATCAAAATTCGTAATTTCAATATTTATTGATTTTTCCAGATTGACTCCCTTTGTTTTCATTTTCGTTACCATATTTCCGATTAAATTCACATCATAATAACACTCGCTGTTCGCATTGTTTAATATTAACAAATAATCGTGTTTATGTATTTCACGATCAAATTTATCTAAGTGTTCCATTTTATAATTATAATAATGAAATAAATGTCTTGGTTTTTCACCAGTATAATATACGTTTACATCAATATTCCAATAAGGCAAATAATTTTTTGATTCTAGGTTCCAATGTAAATCGTTTGGATTATACTTTCCCATACTTTCAATTAAATCACGAATATTCTTTCCCGAATCACTTTGTGATAAATCTGCTATACACAATGAGGGATACAAACAATAATATTTTTGAGAAAATTCACAAGATAATAACGAATCGAAAGATATGTTTGGTTTTTCTAATCTCACTATAATTTGTTTTAGCACATCTTGTGAAAACCCTTGAGCAAATGAACCATAGGTTGTTGCGTTTGCACAATAATAACCACCTTCCTCCATTTTGAATGTTTGCCTCCAGTTTGTCGTTCCTAAATTTAGTATTTCCCAATCATCGGGAATATTACGTATATATTTATCAAATTTTATTGCAAATTGCTTATCAAACATTATATCATCCTGCATTATCAATATTCGATTATATTTTTGTTTTATCGCATCGTGAAAAATGTTTTTCATGGAACGAATAATACCTATAGTTCCTGCTGTTCGTAACAGTTTACACGTAAACACATTGTTTATAGAATTCCAACATAGTGTTTGATTAGGATGTACATTTGGATGGTTTATATCCCATTTCATATAGTCTTCAATATATTTTATGCATTCATCGCATTTTATTCCATCGTGTCCTTCCACAAACGTTGCACTTATGTTTAAATCATTTAACTGATCGCGCATTTTGCATCGTTTTAATTTACTGCGTTTTAAATTCAATACATATATTTTATCAAAATAATTATTTACAGTAATCAATGTTTCCTGTTTCGCATCTAATTTCCATTGATAATCCTGAACAAATAACTTCATCAAATCCATTTCAACTTGTTTTCGGGCTTCATCTTTCTTATTTAAATTACAAATGAATCCACTGGACGTTTCCAATACACGATAAAACGGAATATTCAAATATTTATTAAATACAAACGACATCCATATATCAACATTTTTTGTAATTGAATAATCATAGTTGTCGAACTTATATAATTCATTATATAAAAAGAGTGATGCGTCTATGATACACCCATTTGACCCAAAATAATTGCCTATATCGGTTTCATTACATAGACTTTTATTTGTTATTTCACTATTGTATTCGTATTTATTGCTATACATTGAATATATTGATAATGATTGTGCCTTTTTTAACATATTTTCACACCATATAGGCGGATATATTTCATATTCGTCAATCATAATTAAATAATCCAACAAATACTTATGGTAAATTTGTTTAGCAACCATTACCTTGGAATAACAATGGTAGTTATACCCAAATTGATATAATTTGATATTCAAAACACTTTGATATTTTTTCACGAGTGATGTAATATAATCATTTTTAGATTTATCTACGTTATTATCGATTATATGAAACGTTATATCCCTTGCTACTGTTTGTGCAGAAACCATTTGTAATATATTATCTAAATTCTCATTCCGATTATAAGTAGACATTATTAAGTGAACCGTGTTCGTTTTTTTGTTCAAAGGAGACCCATTCTGTATAGAGCTATTAATATTTTGTTTCATTGTAGAATCAACTGTCTTATACGTATTGTGTTCGTGTTCTCGATATACATATAATGAATCTGAAATAAATTGTATTTGTCTAGGTGAACACAACTCTAATATATTCACAAATAACATAGTATCAGTTGATTTGCGTATATATTCACCTTCGAATGTAAATATGTCTTTATTAATATGATGCATTAGTTCAATTTTACACGTCCTTATTGGTGGAAAATACCAATTTTTTTCTTTACGACGTCCTTCATTTTCAATATATTTATTTGTACATTGTTTTATATTTTCTGACCATTTACCACTATAATTACCACACGTAACCCAACATTTTGTTTTTATATAACGCGAATTAATAATAGTAAGCGCTTTGGGGGTGGATAAATAATCATCGCCGTCTATAATTATCATAATATCATTATGACCATAATTCGATTGCTGCACGTGTTCTACCATTTTATACTTTGCATATCCAGGTCCACGATTTTCATCCCAATTAATTATTGAATAATTTGATTTATTTTCCATAAAATCAAGAATAATATCGAGATTCGATGATCCGTCATTGAAAATAACCACTTCAAAATTTGTATAATCTTGTATTTCAATACTATTCAAACATTCTAATATATATTTTCTATATACATCGCAATATGGAACAAAAATAATTATTTTATTATAGAGAGGCAATTGTGTTGTATAATAGTCTTTAATATCGTTTATACCATTCATTTCTTCCGTGTACATCTTAAACATACTTGAATCATTTGTTAATTTACTGCAATATAGATAAGATGAACAAGTATGTATATTTAAAATTATATCCCGTATGGATAAATTATATAAAAAATATATATGCTTTTCGTATCCAACCAACAACGCTTTTATAGAATCAATGAAATCGGGATAATGATATATTTTCCCACAGCATATTTTTAATATACTATTTTTTTGAAAATAGCACATTTTTTGAAAATCTTTTATTACATCCAGGGTTTTATTTTGATCTTCGGCATCGCCATAACAAAATATCATATTTTCATTACGATTTATATTGTCCAGGTCTTTTTGTTCTATTGTATCGACGTCTCTCAAATCTTTTTCTATATATTTTTCTACAAAGGTGTTAATAAATTCTAATAGGGTACAATTATTGTTCCTATTCAATTCTGCAATTAACAAGTCATACAATTCACCATTTTGTTCTCTATTCTTAAAGATATTGATATTTTTTTTTATTTTGATCGCGTGTTGCGTTTTTTCTCTACGGCTCCATTTACACCAATATTCATATGCCCAAACCGGGTTTGATACACACATTTGAGACAACTCTGCATTATTCTTTACAAAGAGCTTCCAATTAAATATTTTATAAGGATCATCTGTATTTACTATATACACTTTTCGACCTTCTCTATTACCATTTTGTATCCAATGTGTATATGCTTTGTGCTCATTGTTAATGTGCACATTTTTTAAATCCGAATTTTCTTGTATATATCGTTTCCAATCAAATTCATGGACAGGTTCTTCCTCGTAATACAAGTATGTAGATAATAGTTTTTTTATAAAAGATAAATATGCATTTTTTGAACGTAAATACATACGCTCATCGACAACTCTGTTTTCATTTCTACCATATTGAACCCAATGCGAATATGCATCGAACTCTGTAGTTAATTTTAAATCAGTATTGAATCGTAAATAAGATTTGTAATCAAATCCGCGGTAGATATTGTTTGTATTTTGAATATATCCAGTAGTTTCGGTTTCTTTCCATACATAGTAGACGGCGCATTCGTGTGCCATGTTAAATTGGTGTTTTGATTGATATTCACGTATATATCGCTTCCAATCAAATTGATGTAAATATGATAAACTACTAAAACATTGAATGTATTCGTGCAGCCAGTTCTGTGTGTATGGACAATGTTTAGTTAATTCATCTTTATTTTTCCATATGGTTTCTATACACGTTTCAAATGAGAATATCATCTAAATCGCTCGTAATTATATAAATCTAGATATATATTATTAATTAGAATGAACTTACTTAAAAATATGGATGATTGGAATCGCGGGTTATTTCTCCTTATTTGTGCATTTATTCTGTTTATGTTATTTTTTCATATGAAATCTATATCGAATGGTTTAACAGAAGGTCTTATGAATATGGAACCTTAAGTATCTATAAAACGTTATTATATGATTTATAGATAAAACAATATTTTCATTGTTTATTTTGTTCCTACAATATAACTACCTTAAGGTTTCTATATTATGTCTACTCCCAGTCCCAGCACTACTCCTAATCCCAGCATTACTCCTAATCCCAGCATTACTCCTAGTCCTAGCACTAATCCTAGCATTACTCCTAATCCCAGCATTACTCCTAGTCCTAGCACTAATCCTAGCATTACTCCTACAGCCACTATTACTCCTGCACCTAGTGAAAAACATTTTACCAATTACGGCGACCTCTATAAATCTCCGCGAAAAATGAATATGTTAAGTGAATATCTCATTGGCGATTATGCGGATGCTTTAGTCACAGGGACTTCGGCCGTATATAAAAATCCTCCCAATGTATTACCCGGAAATCGATACTTTTTGAACACAAACACAAAATGTCGCGATGCTTCAAATAATATACAAGACCGGTCAGTCGTTATAGATAATGTATTGGAAACGTTAGTGGACGATTCAAATACAGAACAGAATAAAGGTCTTATGTATTCTTTTTTCGCATCATTAGAAAGTTTAGACAAAAACCCTTATCCAACTCTTCCGACTGATAAACCGACTGCCTATTTAAAAGACGCAGGAAATATGCCCTCGTGTGAACAAGTATCTATTTATTTGGATGATACAAAAACGGTCAATGGTACAGGATGGATTACCGAATTAGATAAAGACGAACTTGATCCCCTTGCTATAAAAGAGGGGTTTGGTGCAAGTGATGGTATGCAAAAACCCTCTTCAATTAGCGAAATGACGAGCACTCTCAATGCACATAAAGAAAAATATACTCAACATATGAACTCTGTAAACGCGAATGCATCAAGCAATTCAAAACAAGTGCAAGAAGCCAGTGCAAGTAAACTCAAATCGGCAAAGGTAAAAGCATTAAGCACTGGAACTGCAGACCGTGAAGACAATGCATCCAGTGTTTCATCGAGTAAAGCAAAAGCAAGTGCTGCAGGTAAAAAACGACTTATCGCCATGAAATGTCAGCAACAAATTGCTATTCGTAAAACATATATTACAAAATATGGTTCCATGTCGATGACTGATTTATTCAAAATATTTGTGGATTATAAATCGCCAAGAGAAAATCAACCGACAAAGGCGCCCGAGTTCTTTTTTATGGCACCTAGTATACCTAAGCCGAAACAAATATCAGGCGCGTGTTTTTATCAAGTTCTCACGGGAATTCCCATACCAAAAATTAAATCATACTCTGCACCCATTAACGAATGTCCAAATAAACCCAATTCAAATATTAGCATTGAAGATTTTATAACCGATTTAACACAACAAGCTGAGAGTAAAAAGGACGATTTATATGTTACATTGTCTATGCCTTCTATACCAAGTGAAACAATTTGTGAAATGGTTCAATCTAAATCGAAAGTCAAAATAAATATGAATAATATAGATATTATTAGTGGTAATACTGGTCAACAATATAGATACACATACACTCCTACAAACGGTAAAAAAAATCCATATTACGCAGAGTTTGAAGAAGCATTGGAACCATATCGAGACCGCATAATTGATGCGTTTTTGAGCTTGGATTATCCTACTAAATTTGCACCTTGTCCACTACCAAATAACTATAAAGAAAATGAATGTGATAAAGAGGGTTTTACTACATTGACCAATTACCCTGTGTCTAATAGTCAAGTATATTTCATTTTTGCACTGCTTATTGTAGTGATATATCTTGTGCATCGATTCACACGAAAGTGAATTCGACAAAATATAATGCATTCTCTACAAAATGCATTATAATGTGTTTTCTCTATACCCACGGTGACTTAGAACACCCTAAACACCATATTTTTTAAACAGTTCCAATGCGACTAATCCTCCTAATATTTGCACAATGGAATAGGGGATAATATCACTTGGTGGGATTTTACCTGCTGCAGCCATCATAATCGTGATTGCAGGATTTATTCCAGCACTACTCACACGATATATAAGAAGCAATGCAAGTGCATAAGATGCACCAATGGCCAATGGATTTCCTGTAGCCAAAATAATATAAGCGATGAACAATGATGCGAAAAATTCTGCTAAATAAGAATACATTGGGTTGTTGTAATGTTCTATATATATACACGTGAAAAATACGAGGTGTATATTTTACCAAATGGATGCGCCGGGATATTTGTCCGTACACTTTTTGGGAACAACCGCTCCACCAGCACGTGTTCTGGTTAAAGCATTACGAACCACATTCACTTCATTGGGTGCAGTAAATGAAAGGGGTTTTTTTGAAGCATTTAAAGAACCATTTGCAATACTGTTAATACGACGACTATTCGTAATTTGCGACGCATCGCGATTTCCACCAATCCATTTCTTTTGAGGATTGCTCGCTGCTGTGAAACTGGGTTGTGTTGGAATAAAACCGCGAATGAAATCACGACGACCCATGCTAAATTGACTAGACCCATCGGAAGTCAAATCTTTAAGAGGCATTGCTTTTTCACTCGTCAAAATTGCATTGTTGATGTTTTGAATAATGGGTTGCATAGAAATGAAAACCATTATGAATATTTATATAGTAGTATTGAGACAATAACTGTAGGGGGCTACGCCCCTTACGAACCCACATCCCCCTTACGACTCCCCATTCCTTCGGAATGGGGGCTTTATTAGAGGAGGGATTTAAAGGGAACCTGGGTTCCCTTTACTGGGTTCCCTTTACTTTATCTTCGAATAGCCATAGATGCGACATAAGAACCATTGTGGTCATCTCCACCATTCTTATAATCATTGTAATTACGGTTGGTTGCCTGCTGACGTTTAAATGTAATGTAATCAGAGGAATCATATACGTATTTAGGATTACACGATGATGCGGGAACACCAGTTGTATCACAATTGTCTCTACGGGAACCCATAAACATGAGACTTTGCGACCATCCGGGTGCATTGCTACTCATAGGGTCAGGTCCACCGCAAGAATAATTCTGACGGGATAAAAAATCACCGGCGTTGTTTACTGCACGAAAGGGACCAATTGCACGTTTATATCCATTATAAGATCCACGAGCATAGGCAGTGTTCCAACCATTACGTAAAATACTGCGCGTGCTTGCTTGGTCACCATCCTTGTAGTTCAATACTGTTTGCTGAGGAGACCAACCATTGTATGGTCCTCCTAAATTCGACATTTGCATTGCGATTACCATGATTTGTTTTAGAATATATACTAAACATACACTTTATTGGATTTATACAAGGACTAATTCTCTCCATTTATTATATATTATTTTACATTATGGTCGATTTAGAGAAACTATCTCAAACCAATTCCATAGTATTGTTTGACCCGGAATGTGTTCGTAAAAAATCAAATTGGAGTAAATCAGGCAACGAATTTAAATTTGATGCAGATGAATATAATCCTGAACAATTACGCAAAGCACTCCCCAGTCATTCGCCTAAACTAAACGCCCTCTTGGACAAAATAAAAGCTCTCGATAAAGCTGATATGAAACGCGATGGTCATCATTATAAACATTTTATATTCTGCGATTTAAAATCGAGCAACTATGGAGCGAAACTATTAGCATCGGCATTCATCGCAAATGATTTTCATATGGGGTATAAAGCATTGAAAAAAAGCGATGTGAAACCCGCTGCATCACCGAAAGAAAAAATGATCAAGGTTCGTGAAGACACTCCTAGACCACCAATGGCCATGGCGTTGGAGAAAATGCCTAAAGTTCTTAGAGAAATGGAGGAAATAGTGGAAGACGAGGAGGAAGAGGAGGAAAGCCCTATTATTGAAATGTTGGCGGATGGAAAATCGGCAAGAATGGAGGGAAAAATGGAGGAAATGATGGAAGGGGGAGCGAAAAAAGAATTGCCTAAACAGAAGCGATTTCGAAAGATCGAACTTTTGGACAATTCTGAATTAAAAAACACAACAGGTCAGAATTTCTATTTACTCTCTTCTGTCGATGTATTTGACCAACCTATCAGTGTTGCTATGAAAAAGCAAATGTTACGTAATTTTAATGAGCGTCCCGCGAATATTCACGGGGAAGAAGTTCGTTTTATTATTATGGACAGCGGGTTCAAAGAAGGTATTGATTTGTTTGATATTCGTTACGTGCATATTTTTGAACCTTCTGTGAATAGTGCTGACCAAAAACAGGTTGTGGGTCGCGGAACCCGAACTTGCGGACAACAGGGTTTGACGTTTCATCCAACACGCGGTTGGCCACTACACGTATTTGTATATGATTTGTCCATTCCAGAGCAAATGCGCAGCCAATTCTTAGATAGTGAATCGACATTTGATTTGTATATCAAATCGCTAAATATGGATATTCGTTTGGCTCGTTTTACGGCTGATTTAGAAAAAACGTCGATTTATGGTGCAGTCGATCATGAACTGAACGAAGAGGTACATCAGTTTTCAATTACTGATATGGGCGAGGATGGAGAATTGTTTTTGGGCGGTGGACCAAAGGGCAAAGGACCAAAGGGCAAAAAGAAACCCAGGATTGTCGTGGATTATGATTTGCCTCCAATTGTAGTGAATACACAGGAAGACAGTGTTGCTTTTATGAGCGACCCCGAAATGCAAATTACGCTTCCTTCTGGGCAAATAGTCAGCGGCACTGAATTGAAACATATGGATTTTCGCCAAATGCGCGATTATATTCGCAAATATTTCAAAGATTGCGCGTGGGAAGATGTGAAAATGGAAAATGGATGCGTGCAAAGAGGTGGAGGGGGGAAAGTAATCGACTATACCCCTACACAGCGCTTCATAAAACGTTATTTTACTCCTCAATGCCCAGTAAAAGGGATGCTTTTGTGGCACAGCACAGGAACCGGAAAAACGTGCTCTGCGATTGCTTCCGCCACTTCCTCGTTCGACCCACAGGGATACACTATTTTATGGGTCACGCGCACCACATTGAAAAATGATATTTGGAAGAATATGTTTGATCAAATATGTAATGAACAAATTCGGAAAATGGTTGAGGATGGTATTGTATTACCAGAAGAGCACGCAAAACGTATGCGTATGTTGTCCAAAGCCTGGCGTATTCGTCCCATGTCATACAAACAATTCAGCAATTTGGTTTCCAAGGAAAACGATTATTATCGTAGATTGGTTGATATAAACGGGGCGGAAGATCCATTGCGCAAAACGTTGCTAGTTATTGACGAAGCTCATAAATTGTATGGTGGCGGCGATTTATCTTCTCTAGAACGACCCGATATGGATGCATTACACAAAGCATTGATGCATTCTTATTCCGTTTCTGGACGTAATTCTGCACGTCTATTGCTCATGACAGCCACACCCATTACGGAAAACCCAATGGAATTAGTGAAATTGGTAAATTTATGTAAAATGGGTGACCAACAAATGCCTTCCGAATTCGGTGTCTTTTCCGATGAGTATTTGAATGAGGAGGGGGTCTTTCACAAGAAGGGTGAAGCACGCTATTTGGACGAAATTGCCGGACACATTAGTTATTTGAACCGTGAAAAGGACGCGCGTCAATTTGCTCAACCGAAATTACATAGAGTGGATGTTCCTTTGGTGAAAAATGTCCAAGAAGTAGCTGCATTGGACAAAAAATATGCTCGAAGTCTAATGAATAAGGAAATCGATGTTTTAAAAAAACGAGTGGAAGAAGAAAATGCGAAAATGGACAAGGACCTGAAAGATTTGGATGCTACACGTTTTTATGCAATTCGCGATCTGTGTGAAGAATACGAAGGTGTTGTGAAAAAAGGATGCTTGAAAATAGCCAGCGTTCAAATTCGCGCTTTAGTGAAGGAAGCCAAGGAACAGTCTAAGGAATTGAAAGATGGAATAAAGAAAATTCGCGAAGAAATCAAGAACAAAAAACTGTTTCGAAAAGAAGCATTGGCCAAAATTAGCGAACATATCAAAACAAATCCAAATGAAATGGAACAATTTGAAAAAGGAATTTACTATGTTTTGAAATATAAATGCGGGAAAAATGTGAGCTCCAACAACGATTTCGAAGAAGCCGCTTCTCAACATCCTGTTATTGCAGAAATAAATAGTGCAATCGACGGATACAATAAACGTATTCAAACATTGGAAGAAGGTATACAAGGCAAACTAGATGCACACAAGTCCAAGATAAAGGAAGTTCGCAAACTATTACGCACCCAATTGAATGAACTGGAACGTTCTGTAGTGAAAAGTGTGCTGAAAGATTTGCAAAAAGAAGGGAAAGGGCTGAAAAAGGAATTGGCGAAGCGTGGGGAAGCAGAAAAGACGGAAATTGAAGGTCGTCAAAAATCATTGTCCAAGAAAAGAAGAAAAACACTCCGAAAAATCAAATCTGTGGTGAAGGAAGTGCACCGTGACCAAAAATACGAGAATAAAGAAAAGGCGCGCGCAGAAAAGACGTTGCGTAAAACCCTGCGTAAACAAGGTCTGTTGCGTGAGGAATTCAAAGACGGAATTTTGAAAGATTTGGTCGGAAAATATTCCAAACGAACTATGGAGGAGTTCAAAACTGTGCGAGAGGGTTTAGAACTTGCCGAGAAAGTTAAGAGGGAAGAACGCGAGAAAAAGGAGGCAGTGAAAGCTGAAAAGGCAAGAGAAAAAGAGGCAAAAGCTGCCGCAAAACGTGCAGAGGCCGAAGCAAAATATAAAGAGAAACAGCGTATTAAAACACAAAAGGCGAGGGAGAAAGCGGAAGCAAAAGCAGAAAAGGCGAGGGAGAAAGCGCGGAAAAAGGCTTTGCGTAAAACACAAAAGTTAGTTGTCCCTGTGAAATTAATAAAATTCAATAAAACGAAAAAGAAGGATTAGTTTTTATTTTAATGTTCGATTATATTATATCATGTATAATGACGATGAAACAAACGATATTGAAACACTTCGCGAAGAGTGTATACACTTTAACGTAGTTCTTATATCTAGCGTATTGCTTATGTGGATACTCACAAAATGTGTTCCGCATAAAATATTCACACTGCAATCCAAAATCATTTTAGATGTAATATTTCCTCTTGTGTATTTTACTACCTTTAGTTTTGCATTTGGTGCCTTATTTCTGGTTGGAAATTGTTATTTAACTGACTATATTGGATTGTATGTGAATAATGATATATTAGATATAGGCATTGTTGGTGCCTATATGGGTACAATTGCATTAATCATTGCACAAATAATTAAAACCACATTGGAAACCCTGTTCGGTATTGTAATTTTATCTTCTTTTACACTGGATTTGCTGGGAATGATCATTGGACGGATCTTTTTACTTACATTCATACATCTATTTTATTGAGAGTATGCATTTGGACAAAATAATGTATTCGCACATTATAAATGGAACCTGAACAAAAAAATCATTCTGATGATGAAATCCCACCTTCACCTCCTGAAAACAAATTTATCGATGATTTGACTATCCAATTGCTATTGAACAAAACGAATTATGCGAAATATTTGTCCAAGACGGACGAGCAAAAATTCGAAGAACAGCAACAATTTGTATTAGACTGTGAACAATTTCGCAATCCGATTATGGACATGACTAAGCATATGATACAAGACCCGACATTGTGTTATACAACGGAAGTATCCGATGCATTCAATCAATATGCGCGGATTTTAATCCGTTATTTAGAAGTAAAGGAACGATCAGAAGAACAGCAAAAGGAGAATGGTCATTGTTCAGACGAGGAAGATGATGTTTTATTCCCATCCAGTATGAATGAGCCACCGAATCCACTTCGGACAAAGAAACCTACTCCAAAAAAATTTAGTCGACGTATGACTATGGACCATTTTATTCCCAGAACCAAATACGTCACAAATGATGACTAATAAGCACCTAGAAAAATGAATGTCTATGTATAATGTATACATAGACATATGCCAAAGAAACATAGTAGGAATAATAGAAAGGGTACTGCACACCGAAGAAGAAAACAGAAACGGTCCAAGAATGTATCGAAACGAAAACGATCGAAATTGGAGGATTATGTATCACCGAGTGATACGCGCATGAATTGTCATCCCAAAGTAAAAGAACATCGTGTTGATAATGATACTTGCTATACTCCTGACGCATTGTCCAAGATCAAAGAAGCATTCAATCAAAATCACCCAAAACAGGAACATATTCGTGCATTGAACCATCGCACTGTTTTGCGCGAATTGAGAGAACGCCTTTCTCATTGCACAAAAGAGGATTGTTGGCTGAATCAAATCCAAGAACCCCGTGTTCGACGTCAATTAGATGAAATTTTGTTTGCCCCCGATAAACCACGTGAATGGAAAAATGACCCCACTTATTGGCTCTCAAACTTCGACATTGAAGATGTGTTGCATCAATATGAAGAGGCGCATTCCGAATTCAAACTTCTTGGACCCTCTGCGATTGATTATGATACGAAATTGGAAGAAGAAGGGGGGAAATGTGTTTGGGATGACTTGTGTCGGTTGTCTTTACAGCGTTTGTTGGATCGAGGAAAGACGAAATTAGGCGTAGTGTTTAATTTAGACGAACACGATCAAGATGGTTCTCATTGGGTTTCCATGTTTGTGGATTTGGATGAAGGCGTCATTTTTTATTACGATAGTGCATTACATCCAGTCCCTCACGAAGTGAGTCGGTTGAAAAACGAAATAATCAAACAAGGAAAGGAATTGGATAAACCTATACGATTTAGGTATATTATGAATAATCACGATCACCAGAAAACGAATAGCGAATGTGGTATGTATGCGATCTTTTTCATTGTTACTTGTTTGACGCGAAAGATTGATCGTCGCATTATGAAAATGATGCGTGGAGGCGACGATGGGTCCATGGATGGTGGGACCATTGTGATGCCGTTTCGCAAAGTGGTTGAGCTATTTACCAAACCGGGGTTGAATGATACTATTATGAAGGCATATCGTGATGTGTATTATAACAAGTAAAGGGAACCCAGGTTCCCTTTAAATCCTTCCTCACAGTAAACCTCCTCACAGTAAACCTCCTCACAGTAAACCTCCTCACAGTAAAGCGTCACACGCTAGGGAAACCCGGGTTCTCTTTATTAAATCTCAACATAATATAATAGTATGGTTTCGAAAAAACACGATAAGACAAAGAATATCCGAAAGAATAGGACGAAAAAAGATAGAACATTGAACCATACGCGGAAAATTGTGGATCAGTCTAGGAAACACAACGAAACCACGCGCGGTGGTGGAATAAACCAAAATGAATATATTAGTGTGGAATTTTACGCAAACCGACTAGACAAAAATATTGGTAGAATTATACGTGTTGTGCAGGACCCTATTTTTGGAAATAAAACCAACGATATTGCCGACATGTCTTATTTGTTTGGGAAACGAATGGGTGAAATTGATGAAGTCATTGATATTATGAAACACGGACGCAAAAAGAAGCCATATAAGCGTGTATTATATCGATTAAGGTTTAACGATACACACGGACCTGTGATGAGTTATTCTCAAAAACCAATAAAACAAAGTAGTAGTAGTTCTCCTCCTGGTCCTAATTTCGCATTTTCTGTGCCTACGGTAGTGGTGGATGAGAAGAAAGGGGTGGGTAGGCAGAAATCGTCGGACAGCAAAGCAGCGACCAGAAAAGTAGTAAACCCATTGAAAAAACATGTTGCCGCTCCATTCAAGACAAGATCTGGCCGGACCTCTACCCCTAGAGCTCTACATAACGCCAAATAGTTTTAAAAATCCCCTAGTTATAACAAACACAAAAAAGATCATTCTTATGTATTCAATTACAACAAACCAAATATCTTTTTGTTGTAATAGTATTCAAAGACTTGCGTCGTTTTCAATATATTTTAGTATCCAAATACATCAAATCTATGTCTCTCTATATTCATGAAGATAATCAGAAACTTATTTGGGATAGTATGAACAAAATACCGCAATTTCAACAATTCAAAGGAGAACGCGAACAGTGGTTTCGCTCTATTATTGAACAATTCTATGAACATAATAAATTCAAACTCTTGTCTGTTCAAGAATTGCAACAATTGAACCGGGATACAGTGTCTTATATGTTGAAAGATTTGAAAGAACTTCAAAAACGCGATACTTTTCAACCGAGTCATTCTCCTTTTATGGGATTTTCTGAACCCACACCCGTTACACAACATTCCCAACAAGTAATCAAATTTCCTTCTGGAAATATGGAAGGAAAGGCGGTTACACGCGATTATATGTTGGAACAAAAACAAGAGGAACTGAATAAACAATTTAGCACTCGACAACAAGAATACGGAGAAATGTTGAAACGTGGTCCAACACAGGAAGTTGATTTTCGGGCCACGGCTGGAGAGGATAAACCGATTGAAAATATGGAGGAATTGATGCAGCAACATTTGAAACAGCGGGAATACGAATTAACACAGAGCGTGGGAGCAGCACCGAAAGAGGGTGGAAATGATGGATTGCAATTGGATGTGGTCGATTTAGGAAGTTTGGGAGGAAATGCTTTGGGATTGGGAGGAAATGCTTTGGGAGGAAATGCTTTGGGATTGGGAGGAAATGCTTTGGCTTTGGGAGGAAATGCTTTGGGAGGAAATGCTTTTAGCGAAACTTCTTCTTCTGTTACTAGCAAACCCATTGTTCGTAGTGCAAAATTCCCCTACAATGATATTACCGACCAGCCACCTCCAAAAAATGTTCAATGGTCAACCAAATTGGAAGATGAGCCTCAATTGAAGTCCGCACTACGTGGTGCAAATAGAAAACCAACTTTATCGAATGGCGACAGTATGATGTTAAAAGAGTTTATGGAAAGTATGACTGGGTATATGGAAACAATGCGCAACGACATCGACGCACTAAAACAGGGTAAAGAAAGTAAATCCAATGATATTTTATCGAGAATGAAAAAAAAGGTTGTTCATAATGAGCCGGTTTCCATGGGTGATTTAGAAGACATATCCAATAATTTCACAATTTAGACTATAGGTAATGAAAAAAACGAATTGTATTTTACTTATCTCCACATTAATATTCATAATCGGATTTTGCATTGTAAATGGAGAAAGCGCAACAGAAGCGTTTGAAGAAGGTAAAAACCCGTTTATTAATAAAATCGACGTTGTGTATTATATTAATTTAGACCACCGAACAGACCGCAACGAAGAAATATTGCAAGAATTCGAAAAAGTAGGCATTCCATCTTCCAAAATAGTCCGCATATCCGGAAATTATAATAAACAATATGGCGATGTAGGATGTAGTAAGAGCCACACTGATGCATTGCGTCGATTTAGTCAATCGTCCTATAATAATTGTATCATATTTGAAGACGATTTTATATTCACACAATCGCCAAATGAGGTCCATACAATGATAAATAAATTATTTGAAAATAATGTGAATTACGATGTGGTGATGCTTTCTGCAAATACAACCGCTAATGAAGATAGTGAATACCCTTTTTTGAAAAAAGTGATCGAAACGCAGACTGCATCGGGATATATGGTGAATAAGTCATTTTCTCATACATTATTGGCGAATTTTGAAGAGGGTGTCCAGCATTTAGAAAAAATTGTTACGAAAGAAGATGATAAACGAGGAAAGTATTGTATCGACCAATATTGGAAATCATTGCAATCTGATTCATTGTGGTATGAATTCTATCCCAAATTGGGAATCCAACGCGAATCGTATTCCGATATTCAACACGGGCTAGTAACTCCGAATACATGACGTCGTTCAATAAAATTGATGTATGAAAACTATTATTATGAAATCACATAAACGTTATTTCATATTATAATTGTAATAATGAGCGCCTTACGTAATGCATGGATACAATATCCACACAGTGATGGGGAACTGACCTATTTCGATGGGATTTCCTTTCAACGCAAAACATCGGATCACTATGGTGTGTTGTGTCTTCAAACTGAAAACGTGCCTATTACACAAGAACCCATTCTATTCCACTTTCAGGTGGATGTGTCTGGGTCCATGTCGGACACGACTTCTGATGGTCGAACCAAGATGCAGTTGATTATACACACTTTAACGAATATGTTGCATTACTTTGCAGAAAAATGTGAAAATGGTTATATCCAAGTAACCGGATTTGATGATAAAATTCATCCTTATATTGCACCCATTCGTGTTACATCCGAAAATGTGGTAGAACTGGTGGCGATTTTGTCGAAAATGCGTCCCATGGAATTGACGGATATTGGTATGGCGATTCAACAATTATGCAAGGATGTTGATACGGATATTGTGAATATTCCACGTCGCAGACGCGTTGGTATTTTGCTGACTGACGGAGAACCTACGGTGGGTATTCAATCGTCAAAGGAACTTGCGGCCTTGGTCCCGGAGGATATTTCAATTAGTTTTATTGCATTGGGTGATGAACACAGTGGCGAGGTTATGCACGCATTGGGTCACGTTTCACCATATACATCTAATTGGTTTGTGGATAAATTGGAACATACGGGAAATGTATATGGCGAAATCATCTTTAATGAATTATATCGCGTAAGTGACCAAACCCATCTGAGAGTGAAGAATGGAACTATTTATGATTATGTATCGGGCGACTTTGTCGAAACTTTGAATGTGGGTATGTTGTCTTCTGAAACGTGTAAATATTATCATATCTTGACGAATGACCCAAATAGTTGCGAGGTTGAGATTTCGGGTGTATTGACCAATGGAAACAATTATTGTTCCACCGCCTCTGATATGCCTCCACTGATTTTAAAAGAAGAAAACATCGAAGATTTTCCAACAAATGAAGCATTGTTTATTGAAAAACAGTGGTTACGTCTTTATGTGCAGACATTGATGTCTAGAGCGCGTAATATACCCATACCCTCACAGCCGCAATTGAGACGAAGGGTAGTTGGACTTCAACACAATTTTACTTTTGCGAGAGAGCCGTTCGAGGAGCCCGCTCCCATAAACGCATCCGCATCCATTGATTTTAGAAAAGAAATTGCCCAAATGACCGGTTATGTTGCCGAGTTTATTACAATGCACCAGTTGGAAGAAGACCCCCTTATGAATGGGGTGCGTGATGATTTGATGGTATTGGAAAGAACGTTCGGGACGAATCAATTTATTAAATATGCTGGGATTCGCGAAGATAGTCAAGGGCGCCAATATACGTGTAATACAATTACGGAGTTGCCTGACGATTGCTGTGATACAGGACACCTATCCAAACCAGCATTAATCCGATCTGCTACAAGCGCGTATGCTTCCCCAGGACGTATTGATTTAATGACGTCACTTAGTCAAGATGAAGATGATACAGGACACCTATCCAAACCAGCATTAATCCGATCTGCTACAAGCGCGTATGCTTCCCCAGGACGTGTTGATTTAATGACGTCAATTAGTCAAGATGAAGATGATACAAATACTTCTCCAACTTCCTCCATATTGGAGGTTTTAGAACAATATAATCACTAAATCTGAATAAAAATGTATTATTATTGTATATTTCAGTACAATAATAATGAATATTAGAGAATTGTTATTTCATCCAATGAGTGCGATTACGTTTTTTTGCGTGGGATTGATCTTAATGCTGATTTTATTAGATGACGAAGGAGCATTTACGAAAAAGTTTTTGCATATTGGACCTGAATCAGATACATCATTTGTACACATTCCATTAGATAGTTGGAAAAAGGTGTATATTGTCTATGGAATTTCATTTACAGTGTCACTATTGCAAATTTACTATTCGCGAGTAATAAAGAGTGAGTTTATTATTGGTCGATTTGTAAATCCAGCTTACAAAGAAAAATTGGATGTAACCAAAAATATGATGAAGTTTATTATATTAGTCAATCCATTTGCACGATGGATTTTACATATCATTACCTTTTTTGTAACTATGACCATGCAATTGCAATTTATATTGCCACAATTAATTGCACATTTGATTGTATTATATCCTTATCACATTAAAAAATACTATGAAAATACATATAGGATATAAGCGTTTGCTTACGCTTTCCAGTCGCTTACGCTTTCCAGTCGCTTACGCTTTCCCGTCACGCAACTGTAAAAATGACGCTAGAACAGTCTTGTTCTTTTCTTCATATTGTTGCGATTGCAATTTTGCCTGGTATTCCTTCTGCATCATTTTTTCACGAGTAAGACGTTCTTGCTCTTGTAAAATTCTATCCGCCTTTTCCTTTTCCATTGGATCATACGAATATTGACTTCGTGCGCGATTAAATTCATCCACTGAACCATATGTTTGGACATTTTGAAAATCGTTTTCGCTTACTGCAAACACGGTTTCGTCTTTATGCACTTTTCGCAAATCATCGAATTGTAATTTGCTAAAAGGGTCGCTCGTTACATAGGAGCCATCATCGTCTCCGCCATATAAGGATGATGAACCTGCACCCGAATGAGAGAACATATCTTGGACACCCCGGTGTCGAATGAGACCACTCGACTGTTGTTTAATGGTGTCAAACGCTTGACCCATATTTTTACTAGAAACATTGTTTTGTGGAATATCATAGCTGGATTTTTCTTGTGAAAACCACGCATTTTTTTCAGGATCAGGGCGTTCAGCCATTTGATTTTGTTCAAATAATTGATTGAATTTGTCGTGGAAATTTGAAGCACCCATCTTTTGCACCGTATTGCTAATTTTCTCAGCAGTGGCTTTGTTGTGCTCATTGTCTATATTGTTGTATTGACTATTTTCGGCAGTCACCTGCTGATTTTGCTTGTGTTGGTTGTTATAAAATTGCACAACAATATCGAATGCTTTTTTGTAAAATAAGAAGTATTTCGCATCTAAACGAGATTTATCCGGATGAAGCATGAGAACCTTCTTTTTTGCACGTTTTAAATCGTCTACGCTAATTTGATACGATTCCAATTCGAATAGACCAAGAAGTTCATCAAATGAATAGTTTTGTATTTGTAAATTGTGATTTGACCCAGACATTATAGTAATATGTTAAAAAAAACGCGAATTTATAGCGCATAAAATTGAAAGGCCTGTTCTAGTTTAAAACAAGAACAACCCAATACAAGTAACCAAGTGTTAATTAATCATCAAATCAATAATGTCGTCCCCAGCATCCTTTTACATTCCCAGTGTGTATGCCAACATTACACCTGCAATGATAAAAAAGACTTTTGCACGAATGAAGATCGGCAAAGTATCTCACGTTGAATTCGTTGAACAAAAAAGACGGGACGGTAAGCCCGCACATAAAAAAGCCTATGTGTATTTTGAGCACTTATATGAAATGTCTGGTATTCTCGATGAAGTCCAAAAAGAAGGTTCTGCACGCGTCTATTACGCCAATACGCCCCACGTATATTGGGTTTTGTTGGAAAATACACGCAAACTCAATCCTAGTCAACAAAGTCGTGTATGTGACTTTGAGGAAGGAGAAATAGTCGAGGACATGGAGACTGTATCTTTGGAACAACAATCATTCACAGAAGAAGAACAGGCGTTTGTTCCCGAAGAGGATTGGTCTATGGTTCATTCCGATTATGCGTATGCATTGGAAGAACAACTTGCACAACTGCGGTGCGTAAATCAACAACTTCAGCAGAATGCACAAACCATGTTTACTTATTACAATCAAGCCATTGTTGCGAATAATCACCTCCAAGATGTTCAAGACAAATGGACTTCGCTGATTGTAGATAATCAAATGGACCGTCTTCGCTCTATTGTTCTTCGGGGTGAAAATACTCGCGCTTGCCCCGGCAGCGATTACACCGATGGATGTGGAGTAAAGCTTGATTTTGATAATGAAGTATGCGACGAATGCTTGCTTGAACGAAAGCATCAGAACACAGAGGATATGAAGGAAGTCAGCGTGGAGATTTAAAAAACAAAACAAACATTTATTCTGTAAAGTAACATAAATAAGAGGGAAACCTTTTTTTGAACAAAAAACCTATGTATTTATTATAAAGATGAGTGAGCACGAAGAATTTAAAACAGTATTAACTGATGAAAATTTGATCGATGTAAAAGAAAGTATTGGTGAAGCATTTATCGCCGAAAAGGATTTGGTTGTTGAAATCCCTTCTCAAGTGGAAGCTCCTGAAGTTTCACCACCTTCACAATCAGAAACGAATACTTTTTTCCCCGAAGAACCCGTTGTTCAACAAGAAGAGGAACCCGTTGTTCAACAAGAAGAGGAAGCCGTTGTTCAACAAGAAGAGGAACCCGTTGTTCAACAAGAAGAGGAACCTGTTGTTCAACAAGAAGAAGAACCTGTTGTTCAACAAGAAGAAGAACCTGTTGTTCAACAAGAAGAAGAACCTGTTGTTCAACAAGAAGATGAAGAAGAAGATAATGTATCGTCGTTGACCGACGAAGTAGAGAATGCAGAAATGATTCCCATGTTAAGTAATGAAGAAGAAGTCAAAGACATTACAGATGACGTAAAAACATTAGCGAAACTGGTCGAGCTAATATTATTGAGCCAAGAAAACAATGAAAAATACCAAATTTCTATTTCACCCGAGGTTCAATCTATTTTAGCAAAATTGATGGATCATGCAACATGTTTAGATGAAGTTGAAAAGTCGTTGAAAGAGATCATAAAAGACGACAAGATTAACGCAAATGATGTTCCACAAATCATGTTATTATTAACATCCATTTATGATGTGGTGAAAGATTTTAAAATGTCTTCTATTACCACTAAGAATTGTGGTGATGTTTTAAAAGTATTGGTTGATATTGCGATAAAGGAGAAGTTAATAGTAATCAATGATGATACAGCTATTATTATTGAATGCTTATCGAATATTATAGACAGCAGTATTCTACTTATGCAGTTGAAAGATGCTATGCCTGAAGTTCGAGGTGTTCTAAAGTGTATAAAGGACCTTTTTCGTAGAAACTAATTGTTTTAGAAGAATACTTGTATAAAAAGATGTGACTAATTCTTATAAGAATGAGTCACCCACCAATAATCACCGACATTAAAACGGTTGCCGCATTCTCTGAATTACTTAACTATAATCCTGGTATTATTATTTTGAAATTTGGAGCAGAATGGTGCGGTCCGTGTAAAATTGTAGAACCGCTAATAAATAATTGGTTTTCCAAGATGCCGGCTGAGAAGGTGGTGTGCGGACTAATAGATATTGATGATAATTTTGAAATATATGGATATTTGAAGAATAAGCGTGTAATGAAGAATATTCCCACATTATTGTGTTATTATAAAGACAATTTACATTATATCCCCGATGATCTCACTATAGGCGCCGACAAAAATGAAATAGATGCTTTTTTTGAACGATGCTTAGACCAATTGGAAGCATAATATTTACAATATACTCTTGCTATGAATATGAAATTCACGCCATATATGGCGTGAATTTCGGTCTGGTTCTAATTCCATTTGAGCATTCATGTAACAAATATTCGTTGGGGATAGTTGAGTATTTCTGAAATTGTGTTTTAAAAGATTGAGGAGTTGTGTCGCACGCATCATACGGAACAAGTTATATGTGTTGTAACAGTACATATAATGGTATTGATAATATGTGTATCCATACCATTGATATAGGCAGTTTTTATATTTTCCTTCGTGTTCTTTATCTAGAACTTCTTGAATCTTTTTTGGAACTTGTTCTTCCAAATGCATCTCGCGTTCATTGGGTGTGTTGCGAAAACACAGGAAATTGGCGAATAAATAAGAATATTGATCTAAAGTATCGATTGTGGATAATATTAATGTGGTGATTTCTTGTATGGAAGTAATTGTGATGAGTGTATTGAAGATCAAAATGTCCATATTCCGATTTGTCGATTGCGAAACTGTGTGAAGTAGTTGTGCGTGTTGTTGTTCTGTTTTCTCTGAAGGAAAATGGTCAATGACTATGATAAGACCACATTTTTCTGGAAAATAGCTGCGTAAATAACCAGGGAACATTTGATTTATAGCATTGGATGAGATGCACTTATCTCGAATTTTTTCAGGATAAGAGAAGTAAGTGTATTCTTCGTTTTGTTTGCTTCCGAGTGATGTGTAACACGTGGAGTATTCATGTTCTTTCCATAATGCACGCAATGTTTGCGTAAATGTAGGTATATCGCGAACTATATTTAATGTATTCTTCATGATGAAAATAAGGTGAGTTTAGATTTTATGCAAATTAGTAATCAATTTTGTGTTTATTTCCTTTTCTTCCGATAGATTTTTGTTTTGCGTGTTCTTTTTTGTTTTGTATTTCTTTTCTTCTTGGATCTTTTCCCACCCATTTTGAATTTTTCTCCGGGCTCTTCTTCTTTTCTTGGACTCTCTTCCTTTTCCTCTTCTTTTTCTTCTTTTTCACCCTCTTCTTCTTCCTTTTCTTCCTCTTCTTTTTCTTCCTCTTCTTCCTTTTCCTTTTCACCCTCTTCTTCTTCCTTTTCGTCTTCTTCCTTTTCGTCTTCTTCATTTTCTCCCTCTTCTGTGGATGCATCAGTCTCTTGTCCAAATACGGAGGAAAATAATGAGCCAGATTGCTCGTCTTCCGCTAATTTTGCAGCATTATCTTCTTCTTCCTTTTTATAATCTGCATATGTTACGTAGCTAAATACACCGGCTGCAATAGTAACCATACCAATTGCAGCATAAGGAATTCCTCCTGGTCCGTTATACATAATATGTGAAAGTGAATTGTTGTTTAAAAAATCGGTCATGGAACTTCCATTTGAATCATTACCCGTTTTTGTATTCGTATCACTCATTCTATATATTGCCTATATATATTGCCTATAGTAAGTAATTAAGAGTTTGATGCAAAACCAATTACTGCACACGCTATACGTTTTCCAGCATTCCCAGTTATTTTGCTTTCTTTGTTCTTACCCAATCCACAGTCATCTTCGTCTTCGTGAATTATCAAACCGCGACCAATAATATTGGATTTCGTTCCACGCAATTTAATCATATTATCGTAAAACCGATAATTTGCGCATCCGTGTCCATCACTCTTCAAATTTCCTAAATCGCCTACGTGTCTATGGATTGTTTCCGGTCCTCCGTGAGTTTCGTTATATGGATTGAGATGAGCACACATACTATTACAGCCATCACTTAAATCACCATATTCGTGAACGTGGAATCCGTGCAATGCATTCTTATTTAATCCCTTTACTTCAACGTCAATTGCAATATGTTTTTTATCCGGCATTTCCGAAAACCGAACAGATCCGTTAATTTTTCCTTGAAAAATAGCAATTCCCTTATTCAAACTCATTTTAATGTATAAAATGAGATGGTATATATTTAACTCATTTAGTATGTAAAGAATTAATGTGAACAAAGACGAAGTTAAGCAACCATCGTCAGTTTAATCGGAGCGTGATGCTGATAATCGTAAAGTTTAAAATCTTCTAATACATAGTCATTAATATTATCTCTTTTATTTAAAATATCTAATGTTGGAAAAGGATATGGTGTTCTTGTTATTTGCTCTTTCATATCATCTAAGTGTTCAGCATATATATGACTATTACCTCCATAATGTATAAATTCATAGGGTATTAAATCGCAATGTTTTGCTAATAAATGTACAAGAAAGCTATAAGAAGCATAATTAAAAGGTGCACCACACGCGGTGTCTTTGCTCCGTTGATATAAACAACAACTTAACTTATTACCATCAACAACATTAAATTGCATCAATACATGACACGGAGGTAAACATCCTGAGTCTAGTTGCTCTACATTCCATGCACTAATTACCATTCTTCGCGAGGTTCGTTGAGATGGGTCTTTCAAAGTATCAATTATATTTTGTAACTGATCTATTCCTTTACCTCTATAATCAGCATCACATCCTTCATATGGAGCATTCCAATGACGCCATTGAAAACCGTAAAGTCCACCAACAGTGCCTTCTTCATAGTTATGTAGTCCTCTTGAATCTAAAAATTCACGAGTGGTATTTGCATCCCAAATATGAACTCCAACATCATTTAGTCGTTTATTTGAAGTATCACCTCTAATAAACCATAATAGCTCTTTAAGACAAGTTTTCCAAGCAGTTTTTTTAGTAGTAAGAATAGGAATCTTACCATTTTCAAGAGAGAAATGCATTGCTGAACCAACAGCAGTCTGAACGGCGCCGTTTCTGCCCTCTTCCAGCGTGCCATGTTCCATTAAATCTTTTAGTAAATTTAAGTACTGATATTCTTCATGATAATTATCTTTTCCAGAGTGAGGATCTCTATCTTTGTATTTATTTAGGTCAATTGCATACCTCAACATTATACTCAAAAATAAAAGAATATATTTAATTCCTTTCTTATGTAAAAATCTTTACATAAGAAACTATGAAATATACGATAATATTCTTTCAGTCACACGAAAATTAATAATGACTAACATTCATCGCCTCTTGCTGTCTTTCATATTCTTGACGAGCAGCAAAATTCTTTTCGTGCCATTTGCGTGCTACATCATTATTCACCACTGCGTGAAAATGGCGTTCATATTGGTCAATATTATCGTAAAACAGGGTTCGCGGTTCTGGACCTAGACCATCTAATAACATGATCACTTTAAAATATAAATCCTCTGCGATTGAACCAACCGCGTGCTTCGTTCGATTAATAAAATCGGTTTCATAAATACCTGTAACTGCATTACGAATCGGGACACCTGGTATATTAGAAGAACTGTATCCTTCGATGCGGATACGGCGTTTGTTATGTTTCACTTTCACGCAAAACCGTCCAACGTCTTCAATAATTGTGGACTTGCGTTTGTATTTATTTTGGACACTTTCGGTAATAGTAGTATCGTCAGCATTACTATATTCATCACCATTCCAAGCGGTGGGTTCCTCCTCTTCATAGTAGGATTGAACTGAGTGGTCGTCAAGCATTTGAGTTTGCGTAAAAAGTAGCGGGAAGTATCGACTGATAGTAGATACTATATTACACGACGAACACTTTAAATAGTTTCAAATAAATAGATATGTATAATACACGTCATAAAAAACTCGTGTCTATTTATAGGGGTCGATCATGTCCAATTTATTTATTCAAAACGAAATTAGAATGTCCAAGATTACGAATCAATATTTTCGCGATCAATCATCAAAAAAGGTGGTGAAGAAAGAGATTAAAAAAATGGAAGCAGAGGAGGAAGAAGAAAGTGATTCAGACATATCCGACTTTGATTTAGAAATGCAACACGAAACAGAGGTTTTGGACAAATCTTATCATTTCTTGGACACGAATGAAGGAGAATTGGATATGATATTTGATTTGTGTGATAATGAGACTGACGTTACTAAGAAATACACTATTTATTTATGTGGATATGAAATGAATGTATCCGGGTTCAAACCCTTTTTGCAATATATGATGCAATTAGATAATGGGAGTTATGCATTTCCGAAAATGGAGTTTCGGTGTCCTACAAATGTGCAACTTGTCCAAGAAGATGAGGATGGGAAAACGCCAAATCACGTCTATTTTGAAAACGAATGTACCAAAATGATCCTGGATATGTTTGAACCGGATCTAACAATGACTGAAGAAAATATGAAAAATGTGTTCAAAGGATATACTAAAAGCTCACGTTTAGAAGATACACTGTATGTTTTGTTCGATATGTCCAAGTTTCATATTAAAAAAAGAGAGGATGTGCGACGAAACTGGGGAACAGTAGATGAAATAATGAACATGAAACAATTGTTTGGATACAACATTGTCCAAGACGCCACCTTCCTCTTTTATGATAATCCAGAATTGATGCAAATTAAGGATCAACGCGGTGCAATATTGGACACTCCACGTGTTTTGTATTTATGTCGAAAACAGGATAATCAATATGAAAATATTTATAGCGAATACGATGAACGCAATCGGGACACATCTCCCTATTTATCTTTGATCGATGAACGTTCGTTTCATTCTATTTTAGGCGATTTCTTTGTCTTTTCTTTGCTTCCCTTGGACTTTCATAGTCAATCCATAATGCGCATTCGGCGATTTGTTGGGTTTTTAGAAAAACCTCTTTATTTGATGTCGGGTATATACCAAGCATCGGTTTCAGAAAATGAGGGGATGACTTTAGGCAAAGTTATACCAAGTATTGTTTCTTATATGAGCAAACCAAAGGAAGAAAAAGAAGAGGATCCAAAAGAAGAGGATCCAAAAGAAGAGGGCGACGACGATGTAACAGACACAGACAATAATACACAAACAAATTCAGAGTATGTCCAAGAACAAACTGAAAAACCACAAATAACACGCGAAATGGAAGAATTAAGCGAACGACATTTTGATAGTGCCTATTTTCAAGAAATGGTAGGAGAAATAAAACACTCATTCTGGTGCATAAAGTCAGAAGAACACTTCTTGGAACTATAGTATCTCTATATTGTAAAGAAAATATATCTATTCAATGAGCGACAACCCTATGAAAAAAGGACGCGAAAACCCTGTATTACGAAAATTAAAAGAAGGATCCGAGAAGGTTGGTCTGACAACTGCATTCAAAAACGCAAAGCATCAGGTAGGACGAGTAACGAATCCAATCAAATCGGCCTTTTCACAAACATCCTCAGTGGGTACTGGTGTTATGCAACGCATCGTCGGACAATTTCAAGCAATTACGAAAAATCCAATGATAGATATACTACTTGGTGGAGGATCTATTTTATTAATGGGATATATTTTAAAACAGACATTTTATTCTTTACAACGTGATACACAGAATCAGTTTTTATCACAAGCAATTTACTCTTGGTTTGTAATATTGTCTATTCTATACATAGCAAGCAAAATATTATAATCCAGATTTTCACTATAAAATTGAATGGCCTTTTAACAGTTCATTCAATTACAACCAATTTCAGCGCATTAATATGTTTAGTCAATCAACTCACGCACACAGTGTATTTATCCCATTCATTCGTTTGGGTGTTACGGAAGAAGATGTTCGATTTGTATTTACGAATCAGGGTCTTGGAAAAGTAACGTCGATTGAGATACACGAAAAAAAAATGAAAAAAGACGGTAAGTTAAAATCGGCAAACCACTACTATGCATTTATTTCGGTGAAACCCGAGAGAAGTGAAGTGGGAGACCGTTTTGTAAAAAACATCAAGGACGGCAAAACAACGCACATAATGTATGAGGGATGTGGTTTATCATTGCGTTGGGAAGTAAAACCACATTTGTCCATCAAGGAGAGAACGGATCGTGGATTTAGTTTGCTTCCAGAGACAGTGAAAATCCAGGAACAAGATGTTGATGTTTCGGAAGCACACGAAGAAGACGATGAATCAATCTTGTCTGAAATCAGTCGTATTGAGAGCGATGACGATGAGGTGCCCGAATGGATGAACACAACTATGGATGATTTAGCAACACCCTGGAAATCGCTTCACGAATTCGAAGCGGAACATCAAAATATCCAAAAGCTGAGTCTTCAATTACTCACACCTCTATCCTTCTTTGATTGCGTTGAGGAACGCGCGGACATTCTTAATGATTACAACGACTTGAACAATGATATTTGTCGTATTCAGACAGAAGTTCGCGAATACAATATGTGGACAAGTATTGAGATATTATGAGCAACAACTAGAGAAACAGAGAAAAAGAGAAAAAGAGAAAAAGAGAAAAAGAGAAAAAGAGAAAAAAATAAAATAAAATTGTTTTGTAAAGTAAAATAAAAAGTAACCCTTTTTATTGAATAATGAATACTCGTACCTATATCCAAACTGCACGATACCATCATGGAAGAACATTTAATTATTCCGAAACAAAATATGAAAACGAATACACAAAAATAAAGATAAAATGCCGTATTCACGGTATATTTGAAACATATCCAGGGAGTCATTTGAAAACAGGAAGTTGTGGTAAATGTAATAGTGACGCTATTTTTAAAAAGGTATATCAATATTATTTTCATTCAAATACACCTAAAAATTAAATATTCTGTAAAATCGAATACATAGAAGCATTATATAGACATCATAAATGGCGTCAATTCATTTGTTTAATATAGACAAACTGAAGTCTGATTTCCAATCGATTTTACAAAAACAAAATAGTAACAATCAATCTAATATGATATTAGACGAACAGATTAACAATTTGAAAGAAACGTACAATAATATGGTAAAGCAAAACACTAAGAAAATATTCCTATTTTGTTTGGATTCTTTTTATTTCCAATACAAAACTATTTTACTTGAAATGGATAATATCAAACGATACAATGCGATGTTACACAATCGTATGTATGGTGATTATTACAAATTATATAATATCATTTTGACGCAGACGGGGGATAATCACGCAATAATAAAAGAATTAACTGTGGATTTTAAAAAATACGAACCTTATCGTGATTTAGAACCGTTCCACGAATACAAGCCAATGACTATTACAGGTCTACATAACGATATTTTGCGAACAATTAATTATTTATATGTGCATTTTCTTTCCAAAGAGCAAAATATTTTACACTATTCCGACAACACAAGCAGGGGAATGTCTATTGGTAATTTTATGCAAACATTGAATTATGAAAATGTGATATTTCGTGAACAGATTTCATTGTATGTGAATTATTTGGCGTTTTTTCATTCCTCTCATATGGAATATTTAGTCAAACAAGAGACCCGCATCCAAAAGCTTTTGCAAGAAGTGGAAGAAGACATTTTAAACCAAAAGCAAGAAATGATGTCTGTTGAAAATCAAAATAATATATTAGGCATACGTAGCCAAATCGAAGATAGTAGTGAAATGCGAAAATCTGAAATACAAACGACCATTGAAAATGTGATGAAAGAAATTGACGACGAAGATACATCCATTGAAGTAGAAATAAATGATAGTCAACCTATAAAACTTGAAATATCAATGCCGAACAAAACGAAGGAAATAGAAGAGCCAAGCACCGAGAACAAGGAAGAGCCTAGCACCGAGAAAAAGGAAGAGCCTAGCACCGAGAAAAAGGAAGAGCCTAGCACCGAGAAAAAGGAAGAGCCTAGCACCGAGAAAAAGGAAGAGCCTAGCACCG
>Ga0315315_10000027_pt1 | contig 113713 bp, 91 predicted proteins | sample M140m3416metaG_FD_203699 | JGI IMG/M metagenome (GOLD analysis project Ga0315315, IMG submission 203699) | Ammonia-oxidizing marine archaeal communities from Monterey Bay, California, United States - M1 40m 3416 | ecosystem: Environmental > Aquatic > Marine > Intertidal zone | place: USA...
CTGTGGATGTTACTGTTAATGCTTTACCTACTGTAGATGCAGGGGCTGATCAAGCTGTTTGTGATGGTGGATCTGTTACGCTTTCTGGGTCAGGTGCTGTAACTTATGCTTGGGATAATAATATTACGGATGCTACTGCTTTCACGCCAACTGCTACTGCTACTTATACAGTAACTGGTACGGATGCTAATGGTTGTTCAGCAACTGACGCTGTGGATGTTACTGTTAATGCTTTACCTACTGTAGATGCAGGGGCTGATCAAGCTGTTTGTGATGGTGGATCTGTTACGCTTTCTGGGTCAGGTGCTGTAACTTATGCTTGGGATAATAATATTACTGATGCTACTGCTTTCACGCCAACTGCTACTGCTACTTATACAGTAACTGGTACGGATGCTAATGGTTGTTCAGCAACTGACGCTGTGGATGTTACTGTTAATGCTTTACCTACTGTGGATGCAGGGGCTGATCAAGCTGTTTGTGACGGTGGATCTGTTACGCTTTCTGGGTCAGGTGCTGTTACTTATGCTTGGGATAATAATATTACGGATGCTACTGCTTTCACGCCAACTGCTACTGCTACTTATACAGTAACTGGTACGGATGCTAATGGTTGTTCAGCAACTGATGCTGTGGATGTTACTGTTAATTCTCTTTATTACAGTACACAAACTATTGGTGCTTGTACTGGAGATAGTGTCTTTGCTGGAGGAAGCTATCAAACTGCAAGTGGTGTTTTTGTAGATTCTCTACAATCAATTAACGGTTGCGATAGTGTTGTTCAAACAACCTTAACTATAGCTTCGCAAATTGTAGCCAATATTCCTATTAGCGTTTGCTTTGGCGACAGTGCTTTAATCAATGGAAACTATGAATCAGCTAATGGCAACTTCTATGACACTACTTTAAGCGTTGCTGGTTGTGATAGTATTACCATTACCAACTTTACAGTAGAGGCATTAGTCACTAGCAATGTTAGTGCAAGTATTTGTAACGGCGACAGTTTATTCTTAGGTGGCGCTTACCAATCTGCTGCAGGAAATTATGTAGATTCTCTTTCTACTGTTTCTGGTTGTGACAGCTTAGTGACTACTACTCTTACTATTAGTTCTGTTATTACTAGCAATGTTAGTGTAAGTATTTGTAACGGCGACAGTTTATTCTTAGGTGGTGCTTACCAGTCTGCTGCAGGAAATTATGTAGATTCTCTTTCTACTGTTTCTGGCTGTGACAGCTTAGTGACTACTACTCTTACTGTGAATACTGCTTCTAGTTCTACTGATACCCAACAAGCTGCTTGTGACTTTACTTGGATAGACGGTGTTACCTACACTGCTTCCAATAGCACTGCTACTTTCACCACATCAAATGCTTTAGGTTGTGATAGTGTAGTTACTTTAGATCTTACCATTAATCCTATTGTTGCTACTATTACACAAAATGGAAATGATATCGAAGCTTCTGCCACTAATGGTGCTGCTCCTTATTCTTACGATTGGAGTACGGGTGAAACTACTGCAAGTATTACTCCAGCTGCCAACGGCCCTTATTGGGTAGTGGTAAGTGATGCAAATGCTTGCTTCTCAGATACCGCAAGTTTTGATGTAACGTTTGTAAGTGGAACTGGAATATTATCTCTAGATAATGTATTTAATATTTATCCTAACCCAACTAATGATCTAATCAACATTGACGCTAAAGGAAATAACCAATACCTATCAGCTAATGTTTATGACATCTTTGGGAAATTGCTAATTAATACTAACAACAATAAAATTAGCCTAAATAAATTTGAAGACGGAGTATATATACTAGAAATTAATACACCTAAAAATACATACACCACTAGAATTATTAAACATTAATGATTTTTTAAACAAAGTATGATTTAAATCATTAAGTCTTTTTTAAGAAGTAAATATTTAAGTTTCCTCTGATATTTTTTGTCTGCCTCTAAATAAATCCTATATTTAGGATAAATAAAATTTAAGAGTAAAAAAGAAATTAGTGACGCTAACGAAGTTACAATGAAAAATGGACAAAAAGCAATGAAAGGTAAATGCCCATCATGCGGAACTGGAATGTTTAGAATCTTAGTTAAGGCCTAGTAATATAAACATATTAATTTTTAAGGGAAGTATTAATCTTCCCTTTTTTTTAACTTAGTTTTAAAGATGAAAACTTAAATAAATGATTAATAGATTTTTAACAATTTCATTTTTGCTTTTTTTTATTTTTTCTTATTCTCAAAAAGAGTCCTCTCCATATATTATAGTACTTGGGACCATTCAAGATGCAGGATCTCCTCATATGGGTTGTGAAAAATCTTGTTGTATTCGCTTATTTGAAAATCCTGATCCAAATCGAAAAGTAGTTAGTATTGGCTTAGTAGATCCTTTAGAAAAAAAATATTGGCTTATCGAAGCTTCACCAGATTTTATAACACAATGTAAAGAAATAAAGAAAACATCAGCATTTGAGCATCCCAAAAGTCCTGACGGTATTTTTTTAACCCATGCACATATTGGACACTACACAGGTTTAATGTATTTGGGGAAAGAATCTTATAATAGCAGGCATGTTCCTGTATTTGCAATGACAAGAATGAAAGGTTTTTTAATTAAAAATGGTCCATGGAGTCAGTTATTTAAATTAAATAATATTAAAATCAATAACATAAACCATCAAGAAGAAATTAAACTCTCCAATAATTTATCGATTACTCCGTTTTTAGTCCCTCATAGAGATGAGTTTTCTGAAACGGTAGGTTTTAAGATTAATGGCCCAAAAAAATCAGTTCTTTTTATTCCTGATATTGATAAATGGGGGAAGTGGAACAAAAATTTAATTCAGGAAATTAAGAACGCAGATTTAGCACTTTTAGATGGGACTTTTTACGATAGCAAGGAAGTAAACAATCGAAATATTTCTGAAATTCCACACCCATTTATTGTAGAGACAATGGCCCTTTTCAAAGAGGAAAAAAATTCTGAAAAATCTAAAATTAATTTTATTCATTTGAACCATACTAATCCATTGCTAGATAGTAATAGTGCTGCCTATAAAAGGGTAAAAGAAAGTGGTTTTAATACAGCCGAGTTTAAAGACATTATAAATCTTTAAAGAACAAACGGTTCTTATTAGTAAAGTATTTATTAATTTTGGGTAAAATTATTTTTTTGAAATATTTAATAAAATTTATATTTATTTTCTTTTGCTATTCTGTATTAACAGGGCAAATACCTTCTTATTACCAAAATATTAATCTAAATTTAACTGGGGACCAACTTAAAAATGAGTTATCTACTTTAATATCAACTACCCACCAAACCCAAGTAGAATATACATCCTCTGTCTCTGTTGACACTTGGGATATAATTAAAGTCTCGGATGTGTTTTCCTCAGACACTTCCAAAGTTCTTCTAGTTTATGGATATAACGATAACGATGCCTCGTTGGCAAACGACAGAACAAGAGCTAAATCTCTTTCTTGTCACACTAGTTCGTGCTTTGGTCTTTGGAACAGAGAGCATGTGTTTCCTAAGTCTTTAGCCTCTCCAAATCTTGTAACTAACTTTCCTAGTGCAGGAACAGATGTTCATAATTTAAGAGCTTGTGACTATTCTACCAATGCTAGTAGAAGTAATAAAAAGTATGATGCGGGAAATGGAAATTCGTCTTCCAATAACCAAGGAAACTGGTACCCAGGAGACGAATGGAAAGGAGATGTTGCAAGAATTATTATGTATATGTATTTAAGATATCCTAGTCAATGTGAACCAGCCAATGTAGGAATTGGAACGCAGCTATTTAGTCCTAACGGAGACATGCCAGATGTTTTTCTTAATTGGAACTTCTCAGATCCTGTTTCTGAATTTGAAGAAGCAAGAAATAATGCAATAGCCAATGTACAAGGAAATAGAAATCCTTTTATTGACAATCCTTATCTAGCAACACTCATTTGGAACGGCCCAGTTGCGGAAGACAAATGGGCTTCTGCTAGCTCTATTAAAGAGTCTGAAAATTTTGAAATAAAAATCAATCCTTTAAATAATGAAATAATGATTGAAAACTTAGATTTAAATAAGTTCCTATCCTTAGAACTAATTAATATGAAAGGAGAAATTATTAAAGTTACTAGAAATACTTTTTTAAGCACTTCTGACTTGGCTGCTGGAATTTATATTATTAAGATAAGTATGAATCATACTTATTATTTAAGAAAAGTAAGTTTGAATTAGAGTTATTTTTGAGAATCGCCTGACTTTTGCTGTTCTCTCATCTCTTGAGCCATCTTTCTAAATGCAGCTACTTCTTCTTTTTTTCTTTCTTTAACAACTTTTAAAGCTTTAGCAACTACTTTATCTCTTTCGTCATAATCTGTTATTTTACCAGGTTTTGGAATTCTCATGTCTTCGCTTATCCCAAGTTCATCTAAAATTTCATCAACAAAATTAATCTTCCCTAATCCAAAATATATTTTAATAAGTTCTTTGTGCTTATTCATTATAAGGATATCTTGAATAGTAATATCCTTTATATCTCGGTATCCAAACCCTAATCTTGATTTTCTAGTTAACTTTCTTAGGTTAACACTGTAAGTGCTATTTTCAAAATCTAATATATCCATATTGCTAAAGTAATAATATCTATTGTCAAGTCTTTTTTCTTCTTATAAAAATTGCCTCTCCAACAAAACAAATTCCCAAATTAAAAATAATTAATGCTATTGTTCCGTACCAAAAAAAATTCTCTTGTTTAATTTTTCTTATAAGCGCTTCGCCAAATATACAAAGACCTGTTCCAATAAGTAAAAGACCTAAAATTGAAAAAACGTACCACTTGTAATTCATAGTTTTAAATTTGCAATAAAATTAATATAAATCATGGTTTATTGTTTTGATTTAGATGGAACTTTATGTAATATAGATGGCAATAATTATATAGATTCCACTCCAAAAAAAGAGAGAATAGAAATCGTAAATGATCTCTGTGAGGATGGACATACCATTCTTATTGACACTGCAAGAGGATGTGTAAGTGGTAAGAACTATTTTTTCTTTACTATGGACCAATTAAAATCTTGGGTCGATAAATTTCATTCGCTAAGAACTGGAGTCAAGTTGGTGCTGATATCTTTATTTATGACAAAGGGATGCGAGATCAGCAGTTTTTTAAAGATTAATTTATTGCTATCAACATCTAAGAGATAATAACTACAAAAGTTATTGTACTTAGTACACCTAGTTTGTTCTATATTTGAAATATATGGATAATACTAAAATACATGTTTTCGATACAACTTTAAGAGATGGTGAACAAGTCCCAGGGTGTCAATTAAATACAGAAGAAAAAGTAGAAATTGCCAAAGACTTGGAAAGTCTTGGGGTAGATGTTATTGAAGCTGGGTTCCCCGTTTCAAGTCCTGGTGACTTCAACTCAGTTTCTGAAATCTCAAAAAATGTAAAAGAATCCATAATATGCGGACTAAGTAGAGCAGTTGTAATGGATATTGATACTGCAGCTATGGCGTTAAAAGAAGCGAAAAGAAAACGACTACATACAGGAATTGGCGCTTCAGATATGCATATTAAATATAAATTTAATTCAACTAGAGAAAAAATATTGGCACAAGCTGTTTCTGCTGTAAAATACTCTAGAAAATATTTTCAGGATATTGAATTTTATGCTGAGGATGCCGGTCGAGCGGATCAAGATTTTTTAGCAAAGATGGTAGAGGAAGTAATTAAGGCGGGTGCCACCGTTATAAATATTCCTGACACAACCGGCTATACTTTACCTGAAGAATACGGTGCAAAAATTAACTTTTTAATGAATAATGTACCAAATATTGACAAGGCTATATTGTCTGTTCATTGTCATAACGACTTAGGTTTGGCAACAGCCAATACACTTGCTGGAATTAAAAATGGCGCTAGACAGATTGAGGTCACTATGAATGGAATTGGAGAAAGGGCAGGAAATACTTCTTTAGAAGAAATAACCATGATTCTTAAAGCTCATCCATATTTGAAATTATATTCTGAAATTGACACTTTAAAAATATTAGAGTTGAGTAAAAAAGTGAGTAGAATGATGAATATGCCTGTTCAAAGAAACAAAGCAATTATTGGTGAAAATGCTTTTTCTCACTCTTCGGGAATTCACCAAGACGGATTTCTTAAACACAGAGAAAACTATGAGATAATTGATCCTGCTGATTTAGGAATTGACAAGTCTTCCATAGATTTAACTGCAAGAAGCGGAAGAGCAGCATTAAAGCATAGGTTGTCTATATTAGGGTTCAAACTGACAAAACTTGAAATGGAAACTATTTATGCAGATTTTTTAACCTTAGCAGATGAAAGAAAACTTCTTCACGATAAAGATCTATATGAAATAATGGAAAAGAAAAATGGAAAATAATCTTACTTTATTTGATAAAGTGTGGGAATCTCGCGTTGTAAAAAGAGTGAGTGATGGCCCTGACATATTATTTATAGACAGGCATTTGGTACATGAGGTTACTAGCCCCGTTGCTTTTCAGGGAATGAAAGAAAGAAAGACCAAAGTTCTTTTTCCAAATAGAACTTTTGCAACTGCAGATCATAATACGCCTACTGTAAATCAACATTTGCCAGTAAAAGATCCAATGTCTGCAAACCAGCTTAAAACATTAGAGAAAAACACCAAAGAACACGATGTGTCTTATTGGGGATTGGGCCATGAAAAAAATGGCATCGTTCATGTAATAGGGCCAGAGAATGGAATAACCCTTCCTGGGTCTACCATAGTTTGTGGAGATTCTCATACCTCTACTCATGGTGCTTTTGGAGCGATAGCCTTTGGGATTGGAACATCTGAAGTTGAAATGGTTTTGTCTACACAATGTGTCTTGCAAATGAAGCCAAAAAAAATGCGAATCAAGATTGATGGAAGCTTGAAAAAAGGGGTTACTCCAAAAGATGTTGCACTATATATAATTTCTAAATTGTCTACATCAGGTGCAACTGGATATTTTGTGGAATATTCTGGGGAAGTAATCTCAAATATGTCCATTGAAGGAAGAATGACTGTTTGTAATCTAAGTATTGAGATGGGAGCCAGAGGGGGAATGATAGCTCCAGACCAAAAAACCTATGCGTTTTTAAAAGAAAAGGAGTTTGCCCCAAAAGGTAATAAATGGAAAAAAGCTATGAAGTATTGGGTCACTTTATATTCTGATGAAAATGCAATTTTTGATAAGGAACATCTTTTTAAGGCAGAAAATATTGAGCCAATGATTACTTATGGAACCAACCCTGGAATGGGGATTGGTCTTTCTAAAAAGATTCCAAAAAGTCCTCATGGAGAAGAAAAATCGCATGCAAAATCTTTAAATTATATGGGCTTTAATAGCGGAGAGATTATGGTAGGGAAAAAAATAGATTTTGTATTTCTAGGGAGCTGTACCAATGGAAGAGCTGAAGATTTTAGAGATTTTGCCAAGGTTGTTAAAGGGCGCCAAAAATCAAAAAATGTTATTGCGTGGCTTGTTCCTGGGTCTCATTTTGTGGTTAAAGAAATTAGAAAAAATGGTGTGGCTAAAATTATTGAAGAGGCAGGATTTGAAATAAGAGAGCCTGGTTGTTCTGCTTGCTTGGCAATGAACGATGACAAAATTCCTTCAGGAAAGTACGCCATAAGCACTTCAAATAGAAATTTTGAAGGCAGACAAGGCCCTGGGTCAAGAACCCTTTTGGCAAGTCCGATAATGGTTGCTGCAGCAGCGATAACAGGTGAAATTACTGATCCCAGAAAATATATAGATTAAATTATGGCATACGAACCCTTTACAATATTAAAAAGCTCTGGCGTTCCTCTTCCAATAGAGAATGTGGATACAGACCAAATAATACCTGCTAGATTTTTAAAAGCAACTGTGAGAAAAGGATTTGGTGATAATTTATTCAGAGATTGGAGGTATAACCAAGATAACACCATAATTAAAGATTTTGTGTTGAACGACCCTACTTATAAAGGAAAAATTTTAGTTGCTGGAAAAAATTTTGGATCTGGTTCTTCAAGAGAACATGCTGCTTGGTCCATCTATGACTATGGATTTAGATGTGTGATTTGCAGTTTTTTTGCAGATATTTTTAAAAATAATTGTCTAAATATAGGAGTTCTTCCTGTTAAAGTTGACCCAGCTTTTTTAAAAGACTTGTATGAAATTATCTATGAGAATCCAACTACAGAAATTATGGTAGACCTTCCTTCACAAATCGTCTCTGTAAAAGAAAATAATTTAGCTGTTAGTTTTGAAATTAATTATTACAAAAAAAATAATTTATTGAACGGTTTTGATGACATTGATTATTTACTAAATATCAAAAATGAAATCAAAAATTTTGCGAAAAAAACTCTTTTTTAAAACTTAGAAAATGGATTTAAAAATTGCTTTATTGGCTGGTGACGGGATAGGGCCAGAAATCATAGAACAAGCAGTTCTTGTATGTGACAAAATTGCCAAAAGATTTAACCACAATATAACATGGAAACAAGGATTAATTGGAGCAGCAGCTATAAAAGATGGCGGAGATCCTTATCCAGAAAAAACCCATAAAATTTGTTTGGAATCTGATGCTATTCTTTTTGGAGCAATTGGAGATCCAAAATACGATAATAATCCATTAGCCAAAGTTAGGCCAGAGCAGGGGTTGTTGAAAATGCGAAAGGATTTGGGGTTATTTGCCAACATACGACCTACTTTTACATTCCCATCGCTTATTAATAATTCTCCATTAAAAAAAGAAAGAATTGAAGGTACTGATTTGGTTTTTTTAAGAGAATTGACTGGTGGCATTTATTTTGGTGAAAAGGGAAGAAAAGATAGGGGTAAAACTGCATTTGACATTTGTTCTTACAATAAGGAGGAGATAAAAAGATTGGCTAAAAAAGGGTTTGAACTGGCTATGAAACGATCTAAAAAACTTTGCTGCGTGGACAAGGCCAATGTTCTTGAAACATCTAGGCTATGGAGAGAGACAGTTCAAGAAATGGAAAAAGATTTTCCACAAGTAGAGGTTTCCTATGAATTTGTTGATGCAGTTGCAATGCGCTTGGTTCAATGGCCAAATAGTTATGATGTTTTGATCACAGAGAATTTATTTGGTGATATTTTAACTGATGAAGCATCCGTAATTTCAGGCTCCATGGGCTTAATGCCTTCAGCTTCAGTAGGTGAAAAAACTTCTTTATTTGAACCTATTCATGGTTCCTTTCCTGAAGTTGCCGGTAAGTATGTTGCAAACCCCGTAGCTACCATACTTTCTGCTGCTATGATGTTTGAAGATGCTTTTGGCTTATTGGAAGAAGGCCGTGCAATTCGAAGTGCCGTGAATGAGTCTTTAAAATCAAAAATTGTCACTAAAGATTTAGCTAGTAATGGAGAAAAGTTTTATAAAACCAATGAGGTTGGAAAATGGATTTATGAAAAAATATAGATTAATTTCTACCAAAGAGCTAAAAGAAGCGCTATAAGGAATACAAATATTAATATCACAGCTAAACAGATGCCTAAAACAATTCTAGCCAAAGCTCTACCTTTGTATTTTTCAGGATTTTTTCTAATTGTTGACAAACTTGCAATACTGAAAATTAAAGAAAGGCCAAACCCTATTCCAAAAGTAAAGGGGGAAAGAATTAAAGCAACCAAACTTGCAACACTAAATGGTTCTTGAACTTTTTTCCTAGATATTTCCTCAGATTGATCTACTGGATTAGAAATTTCGGAATTAGAAATTTCAAACTTAGAATTGGTGTTATCCCAAATATCGTTTTCTAAAGAATTGTTATTGGTGGGCTCAGCTACTTTTTCTATTGAAATTTTGGTTTTTATAATAGTTGTGTCATTCCTTGGGTCAATTGCTAAAGATTGGATGTTTGTGGTCTTAGGGTTTTTAATAAATTTAATAGATTTAATCTCGAAATTGCTAATATATATTTCTCTGTTATTTTCTATATTTATAAAATAACCATCAAAATCTGATTTAGTAACAATCCCCTTATAAGTTTTTCCTGTTTTAGTTAAAATAATAATACTGTCTTTATTAACGTCGTTTTCTTCTAATTCAATTAATCTAAAGGTGTTATTAACTGATTTATTATTTACAGATGATAAGAGATTGGTGATTTCTGAATTAGAATTTACATAGTTTACCCAATGATGAGAAATAGTAGCCGTGTTGGAACAGGAAGCTAAAATAAAAAATGAAATAATATATACTACATGGGTTAATTTCACAAGTGAAATTTAAACAAAATAAGCCTAATTGTGAGTTAAAATATTTGGAAATAAAAAAACATAAAAGAGGCCAATAATTTCATATATAAATGAAAATCAGTTATTTAACCCCTAATAAAAGGATTTTTTATTGCTGAATAAATCGCTGTGTTTTCGTGTGATAGGAATCATAAACTTTAATAAAATAAATCCCATTACTTAGATTAGAAATATCGATTGAATTATTGTTATTTAATTTAGACAGATTTAGTTTTTCTTGAAAAACAAGTTTGCCAAAACTGTCTAATATTTCAAAATAAACATCATCTACAAAGCCAGTGGTCTGAATATTTAGCTCATTGTGGGCGGGATTTGGATAACACTTAAAATCAAACATTCTGATCTTTTCTTCAATGGAAAGACCATAACCCACCGTAAAATAATGAATAATATTCTTTCCAAAATCAGATTCAAAGCCAGCCAGTGGAGATCCTGTTGGTTTTCTTATTTGAAAAAAGCCTGAACCATCGTTGTTGGCAAAAAAATCTAGCCCGTCTTCTCCCGTATCACCCAATTCAAGTTGGTAACAGCCAGTGGTAAAGTTGACAGTATCTTTATGTAGCGTGTTGCTTTGAAAATTAGTCTTTGAAAATACAATATTTCCATCTACATCTCGAATGTAGAGTTTGGTTTCATTAGCTGCTAAATTAGTTTTCGTCCAAAGTACGATTTCTTCTGGATATACTGGAGGAACATCAAAAGTGGTATGGTAATGGTTGTTTTCTAGGCATTCATCTACAGTGCCATTTACTTGGATAATTTCTACATGAAAATCCTTACAAAACTGGGCATAGTCCCAAAATGATTGACTAGAAATTGGTAATTCTAATTCTATTTCTTGGTCAAATTCTAGTAGTCCCGTCCATGATAAAGTTTCGTGAGGGCCACCACAAATCCAATAATCAATTTGGGCAGATAACAAATCTTGCTCCCCAGTATTTTTTAATAAAATTCGAGGTTGGTCACATATAGGATTAATTCTTGTATGGAATTCCCAGTCGTTAGGAGCTAAAACATCTGTTATTCCTGCATCGTTTTGAAAATTATACTCTCCATAAGAAACTAGCTGTACCGTTGTCCGATAATTCCCTTCCATTCCCCCACTTGTAACTTCCATTCCATAATCTATATTTACCGAAGTATCTCCAAAAGAAATAAAAGGAGTGATTTCATGATCGTAGGTGGTTCCAAAAGTTCCTGGACACCACCCTGCCCTATCGTAAAGCCATGTTCCTCCTTGAGCCATTACTGGATTATCAGAGCATTCTTTCCAGTTAAGCCACTCAAATTGTTTGGTGCCGTTTACTTTTAAGTGGTGGTATTTAGGACAAAATTCTGCACAATTTTGAAATCCTCCAAACCAATGGCCAGTGGTTCTTGTTTTTGCTTTAAAATTACTGGCATTAGGAAATAAAGGAACATCTACTGGAGGCATAGAAATGTCGTTGGCAATATTAGCATGACCATAATCTCCTCTCCAAATGGTTTTAAAATCTAATACGTCTCTTGGTGGTGTCCCGTGGATAAATAAAAATTTAAGATCAATTAGTTCTTGCTGGTTGCCTGCTGAAATTTCTAAAGTGTCTTTAAATAGTGGCAAATAATCTGTAACATCATAAACCCATCTAAATCCAAATTGACCTAAACTTAACCCTATTCCATAAGGTGTCACATAGTTTTGAATTTGATGAATATCTTCTTTGTATTGGTTGTTTAGTTGGTGGTCAATTCCAAAATCCAAAGAGTCTATTTTATTTCCTCCTGGACTAAAAGTATAACCCCAACCACTTTCATGTCCATAAATTGTATCTACTAGAGTTTTTGAAATACCTGTGACATTCATATCTATATAGGGAAGTGTTTCAATAATACTAACTGGTGGATAATAATTCGTGTCAGAAAAAAGCACTGAGTCTAAATGACTATTATAAATTCCTTTATATAAAGTAATTTTTGGCCGATTGGAAGTAGTAGCAAGACCAAATGCTCTCAAAGATAAATCTGCATTTTCCCATTTAGGAAGTCCAAGTAATGTGCCATTTCTATAGTTTCCACTATAATCTCCAGCTATAAAGCCCGATTCTTCATCAAAATTATAAGCTGCCTGAAGATTGGAATAAAAAGGATGAGTATTATCTATAGTTTTGTTCATCCAAGACTTAATAGTGATATTGTCCAAGGCCTTGTTCCAAACTCTAAATTCATCTATTTTTCCATCGTAAACCCCATTGAAATTTGCTGCCGCATTTCCCCCTATTCTGAACTTTACTATTCCTGCCATAGATCTAGTTTTGGAAGTTCCGCTCATCCATAGTTCTCCATTCAAAAAAGCTTTCATTTCTCCATTGTTTATGTCCTTGGTAAACGCCCAATGGTTCCATTTGCCCGAAAAATCATTGCCGTTTGCTAATTCATGTATTCTGTCGTAAGCTCCCGTACCATTATTTCCAGCATCCCAATAAACTCTACTGTTGCTCCAGGGCAAATGACAATTGATTACTCTGTATCCATTAATATCTCTTCCTTCAAAAATATAGGAATTGAAAGGCATTAAATTTTCATCTCCATAACACCAAAAAGAAATGGTAACTGCGCTATCTACATTTGCAAATACAGAAGATGGAATATCTACGATGTTATCGTCTTTAAAATCTAGATGGCCATTATGTCCCTGTACAATACCAATATTCAATCCTAAACTATCTGATGCAGTTGTATAATTAGTACTTATAGAATTTGATGAGAAAATAAAATCTATAACAACATTACTTGTGCCATTCCAGACGAAAGGATGAAGGAAATTATATATTGTTGGTCCTAATGGATGGTGATTAATAGAATTATTGTAAACCGTAGAAAAATTGTCTAGTTCAAAAGTAGAATCGGTAAGCTCTGAAAGTGTTGTTTGCTTCATTCTTATAGTAAGATTTTTTAAACTCTCTCCTTGGTTTTGAAAATCAATTGCAATTCTTGAAATATCTCCTGCGAATAACCCTTGGTTTTGAAGATCGGAGGCAAAAATTAAATATTGTGTTTTGCCAGATTTCTGAGTTGTGTTAAGAAGCTCTGTAGTATTATCTAAACCCGAACCAATGGTAAAGCTGTTTTGTGATATAATAGAATCTATAGAAAGATTAAATGAGAAATTTTGTTGAATATCGTGCTTTGAATAGTCGTTGTATTGTATAGTTTCTGGATTAGAGTTTCTGTAATAATAATAGGGGCTATTTATATTTTGGTGATTGTAAAGTCTTGTATAAGTGGTGTAGTCCCATTCTCCACATGCATAATTATCTTGTGTAGTTGCAGCATCGCATTTTAATGTATAATACATTAAAACCTTGTGGTATTCATTAGTGTCAGAAGGAAAAATATACCACCCTTTTCGCTTGGTAATATTATTAAAATCTAGAGTTTCAATAATGGTAGTATCTCCAGGGTATTGGGCATTAAATTGTAAAAAAGAAATAATTAAAAATATAAAAAATGACAAGTGCTTCATAGTTCACAATTTGTAAATAAAAAATGAAAATAATCAATAAAATTTAGGTATTTAGATTGAAACTCATAAATAAACATGGTTTTTGTTTAAATTTTTTGTTTATTTGTTAAACAAAAAATTTGACTATGAATTCTTTAAATGATGTGAAAATCCCAAATGTTCAGTGCACACAGTATTTAATTGATGGGGAAATCACCAAATGGTCAGGGCCTAGTACAGAAGTGTATTCAAATATTTATTTATCTAAAAACAGAAAAGGTGAATTAGGTCCAACCTTAATTGGAAATGTTCCAGATCTAGACGAAGATGTTTCTATAAAAGCTTTAGACGCGGCTGTTAATGCATTTTCTAGAGGTCAAGGAACGTGGCCAACCATGAAGGTAAAGGAGCGAATTTCTTGTATGGAAACATTTGTAAAAATAATGGCTACTAAAAGAGAAGAAATTGTAGAGCTATTGATGTGGGAGATTGGAAAAAACACATCAGATGCAGCAAAAGAATTTGACAGAACTATTGAGTATATTTATGATACTATTGAGGCTTACAAAAAGCTAGACCGCAAAAGTGCGAAATTTGATACAGAAGGAAATATTAGAGCTCACATACGAAGAGGACCATTGGGTGTTGTCCTTTGTTTAGGGCCCTATAATTACCCGCTTAACGAAACATTTTCTTTATTAATACCTGCGCTTATAATGGGCAATACAGCAATATTTAAACCAGCAAAATTGGGGGTTCTATTAATAACTCCACTCTTGGAGGTGTTTAAAGAAGCTTTTCCGCCTGGAGTTGTAAATATTTTATTTGGAAGAGGAAGAAAAATTGCTTCTCCAATAATGAAAACTGGTAAAATTGATGTTCTTGCATTAATAGGTCATAGTTCCTCAGCAGTAGCATTACAAGATTTACATCCTAATAAAAACAGACTTAGATTAATTCTTGGGTTAGAGGCAAAAAATCCAGGTATAGTTCTTAAAGATGCTGATATGGCTCTTACTATTAAAGAGTGTGTTTCTGGAACATTATCCTACAACGGACAAAGGTGTACAGCTTTAAAAGTGTTGTTTGTTCACGAAGATGTAGTAGATGATTTTATTTCAAGGTTCTCCAAAGCAGTTGATGAGCTAAAATATGGTTTGCCATGGGAAGAAGGTTCCTTTCTAACTCCATTACCAGAGGTTCAAAAACCAGAATATATAAAATCGCTAATTCAAGACGCCACGTCTAAAGGGGCAAAAGTTATGAACACAAAAGGTGGTGAAATGTCTCCTAATTTTTGTTACCCAGCTATTTTATATCCAGTAAACGAGGATATGGATTTATTTCATGAAGAACAATTTGGTCCTGTTATACCTATAGTTTCTTTTAAAGATATTGACCAGCCTTTAAACTCTATGGCCAGTTCTGATTATGGTCAACAAGTAAGTTTATTTGGGCAAGATGTTAAACAGCTAGGACCACTAATAGACATATTAGCAAATTTAGTTTGTAGAGTAAACTTGAATAGCTCTTGCCAAAGAGGGCCAGACGTTTATCCATTTACAGGAAGAAAAAACTCTGCTGTTGGCACTTTAAGTGTCTTTGATGCGCTTAGATCTTTCTCTATTAGAACTTTTGTCGCTTCAAAGGACAATGAATACAATAATAAAATTCTTCAAGATCTTTTAAACTCTAATTACTCCAACTTCATAAATACCGAATATTTATTATAATTTAAAGGCTTAATATATTTATATGAAGCCAACTCTCTTAATTTTAGCTGCTGGTATGGGCAGCAGGTATGGAGGTCTAAAACAAATTGATGGAATAGGGCCAAATAACGAACCTATTATTGAGTATTCTATATATGATGCTATTAAAGCTGGTTTTGGAAAAATTGTTTTTGTAATTCGGGAAGAGTTTGATTCTGCTTTCAGAGAAATTTTTGATGCTTTTAATAATAGGATTGAAATTGAGTACGTTTATCAGCCTGTAAATTTTAAAGTTAAAGGCTTAAGCTTAGTGGATAGAACCAAGCCCTGGGGAACTTCTCATGCAGTATTGGTTGCCAAAGATGTGATCAATGAGCCTTTTGCGGTAATTAATGCAGATGATTATTATGGAGCCAATTCTTTTAAGATTATGGCTGATTTTTTATCTAAAAAATGTAGCCCTTATAATATGTCAATGATAGGTTACATTCTAGAAAATACACTTTCGGAGAATGGAACCGTAAATCGCGGTGTATGTGAAGTAGATTCAAAGAGTAACCTTATTGAGGTGAATGAAAGAGAGAAATTAGCCAGACAAGGAAAAAAAGTAGAATATAATATAGGTTCTATGGAGCCAATTGGCGAGGTAGACCCAAAATCCTATGTTTCTATGAACTATTGGGGCTTTCATCCTTCTATTTTTAAAGATATTGAGGAGGGCCTCCATAATTTTATGAAAAAAAATAGCAACAGCCCTGTTGCTGAATATTATATTCCTAATATTGTTTCTGATAAAATTAAGGCTGGCGAAATAGCTTTTGCAGTTATTCCTACTAATGATAGTTGGTTTGGAGTAACTTATAAAGAGGATAAACAAATGGCCATTAACACTTTGAATAAACATATTGAAAACGGAGTATATCCAAAAAAGTTGTGGAACTAGAATTTGCTCAAAGTATCATAGATAAATTTAATGTTAAAGAATATATTGTTTCAATTAAAAGAGTTCAATCAGGATTAATAAACTCAACATTTGTTCTTAATTCTGAAGCTAACTCGTACATACTTCAAGCTATCAACACAAAAGTTTTCCAAAATTATCAAATGGGATTAGAAAATATTCTAACTATTGGTAATTGGCTTAAAAAGAAGAATTACCCTTACTCATTCCCTCTTCCAGTTAAAGGTGAATACTTAAAAGAAAAGAATGAAATTTGGAGGCTTATGCCATTTGTAAAGAACAGTATTTCTTATAATCGAGTTTTCTCTTTAGGTCAAGTTAAGAGTGCTGCTAATTGCCTTGGTGAATTTTACCACTATTTATCCAATTTTACCACTAAAAACCTTCTTATTACATTGCCAAACTTTCACAATGGTGAGTTCATAATTAAAAAATTTGAGAAAGCTCTTGCGAGTGGCGATAGCAAAAGGTTATTATTATCAAAGCCTATAATAAGTGAAATTTTCAGTGAATTGCCTATTTTAAAAAAGTGGGATGAATTGTGTAATTCTCTACCAACAAGAGTAGTTCATTACGACACCAAAATCAATAACTTTTTGTTTGATACAAAAACGGATGAAGTCTTAGCAATAATAGATTTTGATACTTTAATGCCTGGTTGTGTTCTTTCCGATATTGGAGACATGATTAGAACTTACAGCAATCCAGTCGGTGAGGAGTCTAAAGAAATTGAAAAGGTAGTTTGCAATACAGAAATTGTAAATGTCATAATAAAAGAATTTGCAAAAACAGCAAGCTTAGAAAAAAAGGAAAAAGAAAGTCTTTTTTTTGGGGGGCTAGCAATAACATTTATGCAATGTGTAAGGTTCTTAAGCGATTATTTGAACGGAGACAGTTACTATAAAATAAGCTATGAAAGTCAAAACCTAGTAAGAGCTAAAAATCAATGGGCTCTTTATCTGTCCTTAAGAAAAATTAAGGCTTTATAACTGCTGTATAAATAGCTCGTTTCAATTCTTGTATTTTTTCTCCCATGGGAGTCCAAAACTGTGTTCCATAATTATAATTAATTACAATTATTGTATTCGTGTTTTCTATAAAAGTAACGTTTGCAGAATAACCAATATCACCTCCTCCGTGACCATAAGCTGTAATACTGTCCCCAAAAAACTCTATCTCTTCTCTATGTATTGCCCCTGAGCTAGAAGCGGAGTTGCCACTTTCTGAATAAAAAAAACTATCTAGTATTTCATTTAAACTATTTTCAGAAATTAAAGTATTATCAATAAATAAAGCTTTTGAAAATAAATACATATCCTCAGCGTTGGAGTATAGTCCGGTGTACCCATTTCCGCTGCCTGGATTTAGATCAGAGATATTTTGAATGTTTCCACCGTCATTATGGAAATCTACATAGCCTTGTGATAAATTTCCTAAAGGAAATTCTTCAGAGTAGTCGTAATACACAGTATTATTCATTTCCAACGGAATAAAGACTTTTTCAGCTAAAGTGTTTTCTAGAGGTTCTCCGGTAATTGACTCAATAATAAGTTCAGAAATTAACGTGTTGGTATTGGAGTAATTATATTTTTCACCTGGAAGATTGGTTGCGGGTTTGTTAGAAAAGTATTGAATGATCTCTTCTGCATTCCAACCTCTTGTAAAATCATTCACTACTGCCAAGTTATAGTTTAAATCTCTAGCAATGGTATAAATTCCCGAAGTGTGATTAAGCAACATTTCTATGGTAATTTGGTCACCATTGGTAATGTTTTCAGCAACATTAGGGATATAGTTGGATATTAAATCTTTTATATTTAGTATGCCTTCTTCTTGGAATTGCCATATTAAATTTCCAATAATCATTTTTGTTACACTTCCCGGCTTTAGTATATGACAGGGCTGCATTTTAATATTGTTTTGAAGATCTGCATATCCAGCTGAACCAGCCCATATACCATTACTATCTGCAATTAATAAAGTAACTCCAGGTATTCCTTCTGCAATGTAACTATCTAAAATATTTTGAAGTGTTTCTCCTTTAGGATGATTATTAGAACTTTGAATAAAGTCTTGATTGTCCATACAAATTACGGTTGGTTTTATAAAGTGCTTTGTACAGCCTGCTAATATCAAAACAGAAATAAATAAAAGAAAACTTTTTTTCATATTAATTATTTAAGGGCATAGAAATTCCAACCATTAAGGGGGAATAAGCAATAATTGGGACATTATACCTGACTATTACCCCTTGTACTTGAAGCCTATATTTAGCAGTTATACTTAAAGGTTTTTCAAATAATTTAAAATTAGTAAGGATTTCTAAATTAGAACCCACAGAGATTACCCAGTTACTTTTCATTGTGAGTACTCTAGAAACATACTGGTTGCCGTCCCAATTAAAACTTTGCATATTTAAAAAAGACAGGTAATATCCTCCTCCAAAAATTAATGGACTTAGATAAAATTTGTCTAAAATTTTAATTTTAAAATTAAATTCTGAATATAATTGAACAACAGTTTGAAAGCTTTTGTGGTAGAAAAATCCAGCTGTGAAATCTTGTTTTAATTGTAGTTTATCATTTTTGTTCCAAGGCCTGCTAAATATTGTGTTAATTCCTGGGTGAATATTACTAAATGAGGGTGTGAAAAGACTGGCGGTGTTTTGAGTTAAATTAACTTCGAAAGTATTGTTTTTTAATTTCGGTTTTTTTGAAGCTATTGTGTCTTGAGAATGGAAATTCGCAAGGCTTAAAAAAACTAGAAATATAAATAGCGTGATTTTCATATTGTTATATAAGTAGGTCTTTCGGAAGATAGGTAGAAACTTTATATTTGGAAGGGGTTTTTGCAACTTTCAACATTTTCTCTGCTAGAGCCTCAACAGCTAAAGGTTTTTGAGATTTAAGAATTCCTATTTTGTTAAGTTTATTTAAAATTTTAATCCCACTTTTCTCCCCTGCCCTCATTAAGTCTGGCTGTCTAACAAGCATTGGTGGTTGTAAGATGTCGATTGTTTTAAACTTCAGTTTTTTTATTGCTTCTTCTAGCTCTCCTTTTGTTTTAGGGTAAAAAAAAGAAGAGTTCGCATTAGCACCAGTTGAAGAAACTAAGGAATAATTCTCAACTCCATTTTCAGCTGCTATTTTCGCAAATTCATATTGAAAAGTATAATCCACTAAATATTGCTCTTTCTTTCCCCCAGCTTCTTTTTTAGTGGTTCCTAATACTGAAAATAAGACATCTCCCTCAATTAAATCTTTGTGATTTTGAACTTCATTAAAGTCAATTTCATGAATTGTAAGTTTTTTATGCTCAATAAATGGAGCATTTCTAACAAAAATGGTGACTTTTTCTACCTCGTTGTCATTAAGTAACAATTTTACTAGTTCTCTTCCTGTAGCTCCTGTTGCCCCAATTACTAGTGTGTTTAACTTTTTCATTTTTTTTAATTAGTTTTTTTCAAAAAAATGTATTTTTTTGATGATTTTAGTTGTTTTTTGATTAAAAATCAAGATTATCATGAAAATTAGATTTATAGTTATTGGCAAAACAAATGCTGCCTATTTAAAAACTGGAGAAGAGGATTATGAAGATAGGCTCAATCATTACTGCAAATTTAAAGAATTATTAATCCCTCAAATTAAACATAGTGGAAAATTATCGAATAATGATCTTAAAATTAAAGAAGGGAAGCTGATATTAAAAAATATAGCCCCAAAAGATCAGGTAGTTCTTTTAGATGTAGAAGGGGAGGGTTTCTCGTCTATTGATTTCTCCAATTTTTTAAACCAAAAATTACTTTATAGCTCCAAAAGATTAGTTTTTGTTGTCGGAGGGGCTTTTGGGTTTAGCGAGGAGGTTTATAAGAAAGCAAATTTGAAACTAAGTCTTTCTAAAATGACATTTTCTCATCAAATGATAAGGCTAATATTTAAAGAGCAGCTGTATAGAGCATTTACAATACTAAATGGGGAAAAGTACCATCATGAATAAATTATTGGTAGCTTAAAACTTAATACATTGTAAATCTCAATTAGAAAAATCAATGTTTGATATTTCCCTAAGATTTTTAGTTTCAGCTCATATAATCAATATATATAATTTGAAATTATCTCAATTATTAAAAATGTTCTAAATTAGCGCCGCAAAGAACTTTGAAAAACAAAGCTTATAATGGTTTCTATTGATGATTTAATGTTAGTTCCGTTATACCTGATTTTTATTTTCGGCGTAGCCAGTTTAATAAAATTAAATAATATTAAACAATATCCTGAATATAAATATTTTGTAAAAGGCCTTTGGTTTAAACTTATTGGAGTTGTTGCTTTTGTTTCTATCTACTTATTTTACTACGGCGGGGGGGATACTCTTGCATATTTTAAAGGGGCAAAAGCTGTTGGAAATTTGCTTTTACAGGATTTTTCAAAGGGATTCGCTGTTTTATTTAATACCAATAGTTATGAAAACTCACTTAGCAGCTTTAATTATGAAACTGGATATCCCTATCGTCATTACTTTGCAGATAAAAACACATTTTTAATTTGTAGGCTTTCTGCTCCACTATACATTTTAGGTTCTTATAGTTTTTTGATCACAAGCTTTTTAACTGCTACTTTTTCCTATGTGGGTATATGGAAGTTTTATAGACTCCTTAATATCTTATATCCAGGGAATTCTAAAATATTTGCATATATAATATTATTTATGCCGTCTTTAGTTTTTTGGGGGGGGGGGATTATGAAGGACAGCTATATGCTTGGTGCGGTATGTTGGTTTTCTTATAATTTTTATAATGTGTTTGTTGCTCGAAAAAAAATGTTTTGGAACGGGGTGTTTTTACTTCTCAATACTCTTATGATGCTAAATTGTAAGCCATACATCATAATTTCATTAATACCTGGTGTTTTGTTTTGGCTTAACAATTTTTATATTAAAAGTGTTAATAATCAGCTTATTCGGATATTAATTTTTCCACTTATAATTTTTGGAGCTATTTCAATTGGGGTGGGATTATTTAGTGGATTTTCTTCCTCAATGGGGCGGTATGGAAACATTAATTCTATTATTCTAAAAGCACAAATCACACAAGATGATCTTCTTAATGAAAGGCATTATGGGGGAAACAATTATAAATTGGACAGAATAGACGGGTCTATTAGCGGCCTATTAAGTTCTGCACCATTAGCTACTTTTACAGCTCTTTTTAGGCCTTTGCCATGGGAAATTGGAAGTCCAACTATGGTTGTTTCTGCCATTGAAAATACTATTTTGATACTTTTTGTTCTTTACTCGCTCATACGAATAGGTCCTTTTAAGTTCATTAAATTTGCCTTTAATGATCCTTTTTTGACTTATTGTTTGGTCTTTTCTTTGGTTTTTGGCTTTGGAGTTGGCATAGCCGGCACGAACTTTGGAGCTTTGGTAAGATACAAAATACCTTTAATGCCTTTCTTTTTTAGTTTAATTTATATATTACGAAAAAAGTCTGTTTTTTAACTTCTTATTATGTTGAAATTATAATTGTTTATTTAGGGTAAGCTAGGTGGTTAATTTTTGAAGGATTTACTAGTATTAATCTTAAAACATTCTTACTATTATTTTTTGATTTTTAGAAATGGTTAGTTAGTGTTTCTTGTCTTCTCACTATTTAATTATACTATAATAGATGATTTTGATTTTAGGGGTGCTTTATTGCTTTAATTTTACCTAAAATCTGATACGTGAGCAATTTTATTAACGCTTAAAAAGATGTTAATGTTGGTGTATCTTATTAATCGCGCATTTACTTTATCACGAAATTATTAAGCTTTAATTCTGTGATATTTTTAATAACCATTATATGGTTTCTATATTTGATTAAGACCCTTCAAATTTAAAAACAACTAACTCATTAAATAAAATTAATGTAGAAGTGCTAATTTAAAGAAAATAAGATATAGTTAGTTTTATCAAGCCTAAATTATTTAGATTAGTAAACTTGAAAGTTTATAAATCGGTTTCTGTCTTTGCCTTTGTAAGTGTGATTACAAGTGGAATCTCTTTTTTACTGCTGCCAATTCTTACTAAATATTTATCAAAAGAAGACTATGGTATTCTCTCACTTTTTAACGCTTCAACTCGTTTTATTTCTATCCTAATCTCTTTGGGCGTAACAAGTATATTAATGACTAAAATATTTAAAAAAGGTAACCATATATTGTCATCGTACTTTAAAACATATTATGTTTTAATATTGCTTAATTGTTTTATAGTCTCCGTTTTTGTAGTAATTAGTCTTTTTTTCTTCGATGATTTTTTTGGAATTCCCCAAAAAATAGCTTTATTCATTCCTCTAATTTCAGCTGCACTTCTCTTTTATGAACTAATTCTATCATTAATGGTTTACAAAAGTCAACCTTTAAACTACGCTATTACTTCGTTAAGTAAGTTTGGTTTGGAAATTATACTAACTCTTTTTTTTGTTGTTTTTCTACTTTATAATTGGGAAGGAAGGGTTGGGTCATTAGTCATAGCTATAATTTTCATTAACGTAGTCTCTTTGAGGTATTTAAAAAAAGAAAAGCTTTTAAAGGGAAAATTTGACATTACAAAATTAAGAGAAATGGTTCTATTTGGTACACCATTTCTAATGTTTGACTTTTCTATAATTGTTTTAAACTTGTCAGACCGTTTTTTTATAGAACATTTTTTGGGGCTGTCTGAAACAGGTGTTTATGGGATTGGATCTCTAGTTGGGTCATTTGTTCTTGTCGGCGTAAATGCCCTAATAAATGTTTTTAGACCAATTATTTATGAAAAAACAAAGAGCTATGCTAGAGAGAAAACAAGTCTTTTAAAAACTTCAATACAATACAATACAATTCTTTTAATTATTACACTTTCTTTAATTTTGGTTGTGAAAAAAGTGATTTTCCTATATTTTATAGATAGTAAATTCCTTGCTTCTCAAGAAATTGTATGGACGATTGCTTGCGGCTTTTTCTTTTGGGGACTTCATTCTTTTTATCTTTCTTATTTTATTTTTGAAAAACAAACCAAAACTATATTTATCATTTCTATTTTTTGCATCTGTTTAAACTTGGTTCTTAATTATATAATGGTTCCCAAATATGGGACTATAGGGGCTGGATATGCTACTTTGGCAACTTACTTTTTTGGAGGAACAATAACATGTTTTCTCTTTCTTTTTAGCTTAAGGCCAAAGCTTTTAGTCAAGTATGGTTTGAATAAAAATAATTAGCTGATTTTTGATTTTAAAAGAAAATTATGATAAACATAACTACAGTTTTATTTTATAACTGGCCAAATAAACACCTTCATTGTCAACTTAATTTAATTCTCTAATGGCTGAAAGTCTTCGAATTGCAATATATTACCAAAACAATTTACGGTCTGTGTTTATTGAATCATTGATTTTAGAATTAAAAAAATATAATGATGTTTATTTATATACTACATGTCCAAAAGGAGAAATTCATTTCTTTCTAGAATCTCTTGGAATAGAAACATTTTCTGTAAATCCATTGAATATTAAAAAGTGTTCTCCTATTGAGTATGTTTATCAAGGATATAAGCTTCATAGGTTTTGTCGCCAAAAAAAAATAAAGGTAATTCTTTCTCATTTACAATTTTCAAATTTAATTGCATCAATTTATTCTAGAATCTCGGGGTTAATTACAATACCGTGTCGACATCATATTGATGCTTCATTTTTAAGTAAATCATTGAATGGAAAACTTCAAGATAAGCTTGTTAGTTTTTTTTCTAGAAAGCAAGTGGTGGTTTCTAAACAAGCTAAGGATTTTATGATCAGAGAAGAAAATGCAAGTGCTACTAAAATTAAATATATTCCATTGGGATATAACTTTTCGCTATATCCGTCTCCTGAAAGAAAGAAGGTTGAGTTGTTTAAGATGAGGTTTTCGCATAAATATAAATTGATAATGATTTCTCGCCATATAGCTTCAAAACGTCATGATTTAGGACTTAACCTGTTGAGGAAATTGTTGAACAAGGGCTTAGATGTTGGATTGGTTATACTTGATTCAGGCCCTACTACTAGTGCTTTAATGGGCTTAGCAAGTAAACTTGAAATATCAAATAACGTTTATTTTGAGGGTTATCAAAGTAACGTTATTAATCATTTAGCGTCTTGTCATTTATTATTACTTCCTTCAATTCAAGAATCAAGTAATCAAGTTGTTAAAGAAGCTGCACTTTTGAGCATTCCATCTTTTGTTTGTTCTGGTATTGGTGATTTTGATGATTACATGAAACATAAGAAAAACTGTTTTATAGTAGATAGAGAAAGTTTTGTTGAGAAAGGAAGTCAGCTACTATTTGATTTGTTTTCTAATAATGATTGGGAAGAATCTCTTTGCGACTTAGGGGAAAACGCTAAAAATGATGTTTTGAAACTATTTGCGATAGAGCCTGTTGCAAAAAAATATTTAAATTTAATTGAGAATATTAATGAGAGATAAAATAAAAACAATATTTTGGTATATAAAAAAAGGATACTTTTTACAATTATTGAATATTCTTAAAAGGTCGAAAAATGAGGACACACGATTAGAGGCAACTCAATGGTGCAGAGAAAACGCTGTTACAGAACTTGAGGCGCTACAAAAGTTCGGCATTAACTCTAAAGAAGTTATCAAGGAAGAATATTTAGAATATGCCTATTCCGAATACAAAAAGTGTAGTACACCAATGGGTGGTCCGGGCTCTATGGTTATGTTGCATAATATCTGCAAATATTTTCAACCTAAGAGTGTTGTAGAAACTGGAGTCGCATATGGTTGGTCTACTTTGTCAATTTTAAGTGCATTAAAAAACAATAATGGACAATTAATTAGTGTTGACATGCCTTACCCTAAGATGGGCAATGAGGACAACGTAGGATGTGTCATTCATCCTTTGCTGCGTAGTAATTGGACATTAATAAGAAAACCTGACATTCTCGGATTACCATTTGCATTAAAAAAATTAGGTAAAATTGATTTATGTCATTATGATAGTGACAAGAGTTATAGGGGGCGAAAATGGGCTCAGAAAAAACTATGGAAATCCCTAAAGATAAATGGAATTTACATTGAAGATGACATAAATGATAATATTGCTTTTCAAGAATTTACAATTGCTCTAGGGGTTAGCCCTATTATAGTAAAATGTGATGGCAAGTTTTTAGGATTAATTATTAAATCTTGATTTTTAAACTTCAATTTGCTGTAAAGATGAAAGTGTTTTTTAATATTTGGAATTCACTTAAATAATCGACTATAAGTAAAACAGTAAAAAACGATATGTCTGGTATTTTGTTTTCTGTGATAGTGCCTACTTACAATAGAGAAGATTTTATTGTAAAAACAATACAATCTGTATTAAGCCAAGCTTATTCAAATTTTGAGCTACTTATAATTGACGATGGCAGTACAGATAATACAGAAAGGGTTGTTAAAAGGATGGGTGATGAAAGAATTAAATATTACAAAAAAGAAAATGCTGAAAGAGGGGCTGCAAGAAATTACGGAACAAATAAAGCAAAAGGATATTATATCACATTTTTAGATTCTGATGATTTGTTATATTCCAATTATTTAGAAGAGGCTAGTTTGTTTATTAAAAAAAATAAATCCATTGACATTTTTCATCAATTATTTGAAGTTAGGAATAGCTCAGACAGACTTATTCATTCAGCAAATTCTTCAAATAATAACGTTTTTAAGACGTTAATTACAAAAGGAAATTTCATTGCTTGCCAGGGAATGTTTTTGCAGAAAGACTTTGCAAAATCTAATCTCTTTAACGAGGACAGAAAATTAGCTGGTTCGGAAGACTATGAGTTGTGGCTAAGAATCGCTACTAATACAGAAATAGTTATTAATCCAGTGATAACATCTGCTTTAATTGAGCATTCCGAACGAAGTGTAGTTAAAATTAATATAAATAATTTGATTAAGCGAAAAGAACTAATGCTTCATTACTTATTTTCGAATAAATTAATAACTAGCAAACTTTTAAAATATAAAAGCATATTAAAAACTGGAGCGTATTCATACATCTCCTTGCACATAGCTATGTCTAAGCAAGGCAAAAAGACAGCTCTAAAATATTTATTTAAAGCTATAAAGTTCTCTCCCCTATTTATATTCAAAAGACGCTTTTTAGCAATTCTTAAACATCTAATGTTTTGATTAAAAGTAACGGGTAATTCAAATAAAAATTGAGGATGTTGTTTTAATGGCTTTTCAAAATAACGAAGATAGCTCTTTGTTGTCAGCTTTGGCCATCTGTGGGATTATACTCTCTTTGCTCATTCCTGGAACAGAATTTATTTCTATTAAAAAAGGTGCTTCGCCTTTAATTAAGATATAGTCCATTCTAACTATTCCTCTCATTCCTAGTATTCCGTATATTTCTTTTGTCAAAGCTTTAATTTTATCGGTCATTTCTTCATCCAAGTCTGCTGGTGTGATTTCTTTTGACTTTCCATTATATTTAGCATCGTAGTCAAAATATTCGTTCTCCGATATTATTTCCGTAATTGGAAGCGCTTTTATTCCCTCACTGTCCTGATAGACCCCACAAGTAACCTCTCTGCCTTCAATATTCTCTTCTACTATTACTTCTGTTCCAGCATCAAAAGCTTTTTTTATAGCTGGAAATAATTCGTCATCTGTTTTGACTTTTGTAATTCCAATGCTGCTTCCTCCGTCTGTTGGTTTCACAAAACATGGCAATTTAACTTTTTCAATTATTTGATTCTCATTAATTGTATCTTCTGGCTTAATCAATACGGCTTCTGCAACATTAAGTCCATAGGTCTTTAAAAATTGGTTGCAATGAAATTTTTGAAATGTTAGGGCTGTAATGGAAGATGAAGAGGTGTTGTAGGTAATTCCTAGCATATCTAGATAACCTTGCAGTTTCCCATCTTCGCCAGGTGTCCCGTGAATTACTATAAAAGCGTGTTCAAAAATCTCTTTTTGTCCATTTTTTATAAAGCTAAAGTCGTTTTTATCAATAGGATATCTTCCCTGGTTGTCGTAAGCTGTCCACTCATTTTCATCAATTAAAACTCTAATAGGCGAAAATTTAATTCTGTCTAAATTGTCAAATACAGTCTTTGCGCTTTTAATAGAAATAGCTTTTTCACTGCTATATCCCCCTTCTATTACCGCAACTTTTTTCATTGATTCAAATTTAATGTAGGTTGTTTGTGTTTTTAAAACATTCTATTATAATTATTAACCAATGACTGTTACTCTAATTTTATATTTGTAAAATAATTACTCTGTATGAAAGCTAATAAAATTGTTTTTGCAACAGGAAATCCAAATAAATTAAAAGAAGTTAACTCTGCGACAATTGGTTTTGAAATTATTGGGTTAAAAGATGTAAAAATAACAGAAGAAATTCCAGAAACTGGTTTTACGCTCAAAGAAAACGCCCTGCAAAAAGCCAAATACGTTTATAACAAAACAGGCTTAGACTGCTTTTCAGACGACACAGGGCTAGAAATTGAAGCTCTAAATAATCGCCCTGGTGTTTATTCTGCAATGTATGCTGGACCCACCTGTAACGCCGAAAACAATATGCGGAAAGTTTTGCTAGAGTTGGGTAATTCTCAAAACAGAAAGGCAATCTTTAAAACTGTTATAGCATTAATTTTAAATGGACAAGAATACTTTTTTGAGGGCGCTGTAAGGGGTGTAATTCTAAAAGAAAAGACAGGGGGTGATGGGTTTGGTTACGACCCTATATTTAGGCCTGTGGGATACAAAGAATCTTTTGCAGAAATGACAATTGCTCAAAAAAATGAAATTAGTCACAGAGGATTAGCGGTAAAAAAATTAATTGCCTTTTTAACTAGGGTCTAAGTGTTTTGAATTGTAAAAGACCAAAAGGGTTCCAAAAAAGGAAAAAATAGTTGCTCCAGCTTGTACTTCTAACATGTCGTCTGACATAAATGCAAAAAACATTAAAATTAAATATGGGACAAACAGCAACATAACTTCTTTATTCACTTTTAAAAAACTGAATATAATTATAAAGCCCCAAATAAGTGTTCCTAGGGTTCCTAGATTAATTGCTTGTGTGATAAACTGATTGTGAGCTAGTAGCTGATTGGTTTTTTTAAGGCTAGTATGCTGGTTTTTGTAATGTTTTTTGTATTGTATTTTGGCGCCACCTGGTCCATGGCCAAATATTGGCTGATTGTAGAAAATATCTATTCCTGTCTTCCAGAAAACAACCCTTTGGTTGACCGTCTGGTGGTTGGGGTTTTTTGTTTTCTTTCTCAATTCCCACTCATAAAGTAGTGATCTTATTCTAATTTCAAAATTGTTATAACTAACAAAACTAGTTTCTCCATTTTCAATTTCTTTAATTTCTTTTTCATTTAATTTACTTAGGCCTGCAGAGTCTTTGTTAAGGCCTTTAGATGTTAAAAACCTGTATAAGGTTCCTTTTATTGGTTGTTGTTTTTTATCCTTTAATTGAAAATTATGTTCGCTCCTTTTGTTCCAGGCTCTCTCTAGCTCATTTTGAGCAATATTTTCCCAAACATAATAACCATTCTCTGTAGTGTTGTCTTTAAGGTCTTGTTGGTATTTTTCACCACCTAAACTTTGGGTTTGAAAAGATCTTTCCTGGCTTTTAACGTGATAAAAATCTTTAACTGTTGTTGTCGTATAAAGTGCTAATAAAAAAAATAGGCTGGCAATTCCTGCTACATACACGGTTTTTAGACTATTTTTTGAATATGCAATTAGCGCGAAAAAAAGAAAAAGAAGCGCTGAAGAAAGCCCTAGAAAGGCTGTAATAGTTGCTAATTTAAATATTAGAAAGAGGAGCCATAAAAAAAATATTATGGCAATAGTTTTAGCAATTAACCTTTTAAATGCTAAATAAAGTAACAAAATTGCCGCGAAAGACAACAATACAGAGTACCTTATGTGTGACATAAAAATAGAGGCATCTCTTATTGTTCCTGAATCTTTTTTGGTTGGAAGAATCTCTAAACTAACCAAATACACCCAAATGGTACTTACTAAAATTCCAACCAAAAAAGAGGTTATAATTATTGTCCACTCTCTTTTAGAAAAATTAGTACAAGAACCCATTATTAGTGGGAGAAGAAGAAGTGGTAATTTTATTCTAAGTACGTTTAGTCCTGTAGCGGTGTCCTGAGTAAAGGGGAGCCAGAGGAGTTCTATCAAAAAAAGTCCTGAGAAAATTATAGGTAAATATTTTTGGTTTTTGATTATTTTCCATTTTAATTGGAAATCTTGTTCTGCCAACCAATTAAGGGTAAGGCCAATTAAAGAAAGGCTCATTGGAGCCTTACCTAGGCTTATGCTGGCTGCTAGGCAAGAAATTAAAAAAACATATACTTTTCTATGTGTAGTGCTCTTTAGCAATTAGTTAATACCTAGTATTTGGTTGTATTTAGTGGGGTTTTTTAAAACCTCTAGAGCTTGTTCTAGGTAAGGATCTTCTTTAATCGACGCTTCCATTCTTCCTTTTTGAAAGTGTTTTCTAGAAATGAATTCGTTTTCCAAGAAAAACTTTATCTCTTCATCATGCTTTTTTAAGTCTTTAGATAGGTCTACCTTAAAAATACTATCTAGTAACTTAAAAACCTCTTTATTTTCTGCTACATATTTTTCCTTCTTCGCTATTTGCACAAACTCTTTTAGTTGTTGGCTAGACTTCGTTTGATAGTCAATTTTTTTATTTAATGCATAGTTCATAAAGGTACTATAAGTGGTATCTGGCAATTCGAAAGAGTCAGGAGTAAGAGAATCATTTTTAAAATAATTAATATTCTCGTTAACAAAATCAAATATTACTCCATTTACAAGAAGGTTTTGAGTAACGGCACTAAAATATTGTGGTTCTATTTTTATGTCTGGCTCCACCCCTCTAGAGTCATAAACAGTTCTCCCGTTTTTGGTTTTAAACTTTTTAACTAGACTGTCTTCTATCTTTTTAGAGCTTCCTTGTACAGTAGAATAGTCTAGCTTTTGAATGCATCTTCCACTAGGTGTATAGTATTTTGCAACTGTTAATTTTATTTGCCCTCCAAAACTAACCGGCTTGGTTTGTTGTACCAGCCCTTTTCCAAAACTAGTGTTTCCAATAATAATTGCTTTGTCTAGGTCCTGAAGACTACCGGCAACTATTTCACTGGCAGATGCAGAGTGTTCATCTACTAACACAACTAGATAAAGCTCTTTAGCAATTGGCATAGCTTGTGTAGTGTAAGACCTATTCATTTCCTTAATTCTACTCTTGGTGCTTACTACTTCTTGCCCTTTGGGAATAAAAAAATTTACAATCTTAACCGCTTCGTTTAACAGCCCTCCTCCGTTAGATCTTAAATCAATTATTAGATTTTTGATTTTGTCTTTCTGTAGAATAGAAAGAGCTTTTTTAAACTCTACTGACGCAGTGTTGGTAAAAGAGGTGAGTTTTATAATTCCTGTTTGGGGAGTGATTTTTTTATAAAAATTAACTGCAGGAATTTGTATTTTTTCTCTTTTTACAAGCTTTTCCAGGGTCTGATTTACTCTTTTGATTTCTAGCTTTATTATGGACTCTGCAGGGCCTTTTAGCAAGCTGCCTATTTCTTCTAGGGTTTTATTACCAGCATCTATTCCGTCAATGGTCTTAATTTCATCTCCAGGGACAAGTCCGCTTTTTTCAGCTGGTGAATTTTCATAAAGTTCAGATATCAGCGTTTTGTTGTTTCTTTTTTTTATGCTTGCTCCTATTCCTCCGTATTCCCCGGTTGTGGTGAATCTGAAGTCTTCGATTTGAGCTTCCGAGATGTAAACAGTATAGGGGTCCAGGGATTTTAGCATTGCATCTATTCCTTTTTTCATCACTCTCCCTGGTAAAACTTCGTCTACGTAATAGTTGTTGATTTTTTCATAAACTGAAGCTACTAATTTTAGGTTCTTGCTTATTTCAAAATAATCTGGGTCTGTTTTCTGGCTGGAGTTCATCAGAAAACCTATCATAATTAGAAATAGTATTTTTAGTTTTTTAATTTTCATTATAAAATACCGAAAAGAGTTGTCATGCTTTTTTTAATGTCTACAAAGCTGAGTGGCGATTTAGAAACATATGTCAGTGCAATTGCTTTTTTTTGTTCTTGTAGAAACAAATCTAAATTATTAAAATATATTGCGTTCATTTGTCTTTTAATTTTATTTCTATCTACTGCCTTTGGAATGTGTTTTTTAGAAACAGCAAATAGAACTTTGTTTTTTTCAAAAGGCATGGTGGTGAGTGTAAGGGGGTTAACTGTTTTTTTTGTGCCCGTTTTAAATAGCTTGGAGATAACTTTTTGATTAGAAAGTATGTAGGTTTTTCTAAGCATTTTAAAAACTGTGCTAAAAAGCTTTATCCTTGAGCTGCTTTTAAGTATTTATCAATGGCCATGGTCATTGATGGCACCCCCTGCATTGGAGCTTTTATATCTATTCTAAGGCCTGCATTTTCGGCTGCTTTTACTGTCGTCTGGCCGAAAACCGCAATCTTCGTTCCGTTTTGTTTAAAGTCTGGAAAGTTTTTTATTAGTGATTGGATTCCAGATGGGCTGTAAAAAACAAGTATGTCGTACTTCACTTCTTCTAAATCTGAAAGGTCACTACAAACTGTTTTGTATAGGGTGGTGTTTTTAAATTTTATCTGATTATCTTCCAGTTGGTCAGGAATGTTTTTTCGTTGAATGTCAGAACAGGGAACTAAATATCTTTCCGTATTGTGTTTTACAATAAGCTCCATTAAATCTTTAAAGGTTTGTTTGCCATAAAAAATCTTTCTTTTTCTATAGACCACGTAATTTTGTAAGTAATAAGCGACTGCTTCTGAAACACAGAAGTATTTCATGTGGTCGGGGACTGTAAATCTGGTTTGTTTAGCAATTCTAAAATAATGGTCAATGGCCATTCGCGATGTGAAAATTACTGCAGAATAGCTAGACATGTCTATTCTTTGCTGCCTAAAATCTTTTGGATCAACACCCTCAACGTGAATAAAAGGCCTAAAGTCTACTTTAAGGGAGTATTTTTTGGCCAAATCATGAAAAGGGTTCTTGTTGCTTTTTGGTTTTGGCTGGGATACTAATATGGACTTAATATTCATTATAACTACAATTTAGAATAAGTGCTAAATTTCTGTCAACTAATTAAATAACTAAAAATTAATACCGCTGGTAAAATTTCAAGTGTGCAAAGGTAAAAAATTATGTGTAAAAATGAAACCGCTGTTTTTTTGCCTATGTTTATCAAAATTATAAGTCTAATTATTAAATATGAAACAATAATAGTAATAAGCCCAAGGTTTAGAGCTTGAATCAGTTGTAAGGAAACTGTTTTGTGGTAAGTTATTTTATAAAGAGAGAAGGGAAGGGTAAGCCAGCCAATGTGAATAACCATAACCATAAAGGAAGTGTAGTAGGTTTCTAATAATGTTTTGGTTTGAAAAATTATTTCAGAAATAAAAATTGTAGCCCTTTTTACAACAACAATGAAAACAAATAAAATGATTATAAGTATATTAAATTTATTTTCTTCTTCTAAAAAAAGAAAAAGACCTGTTGTTTGTAATATTATAGAGGTCCAAAATAATATACTGACTATTTGGTCTTGGGTGTTGTTGGAAACAAACTTGAACTCTGTTTTTTTTAAATGCGCTAAGGCAATGCTTCTTAAAAGAATAGGTCGATTTTTTATACAATAGCTAATTAAAATAGTCGCTGTTGCTATTATAATTAAAAGGAAAAGTTGTTCGTTAAGTATTCTTTCTAAAAGAAACATCGCTGCTTTTTGATTACTAAAACTCATAAAATTAAAACATTTAGGGATGTTTTTCTATTTTTGCAATTCTTAAATCTTTTAACATGTCTAAAGTCTTGCACCATAATAAGCTCAACCAGGTAGAAGCAGCAAAAAAAATTGCTGGAGAAGGCTTTGACAGAAGTGTTTTATCTTTTTACAAATATGTAAGAATTAAAAATCCTGAAAGACTAAGGGGTGTCTTGTTTAAAGGCTGGGAAGGGCTAAATGTTTTAGGAAGGGTTTATTTAGCGAAAGAAGGGGTTAATGCGCAGGTTTCTGTTCCAGATTTTAACCTAGACGCATTTAAGGCCTTGGTAAACGATGTTACGTGTTTTAAGGGTTTAGATTTTAAAGAATCTATTGAAAAAAACAATTATTCCTTTTTCAAACTAACCGTTAAGGTTAAAGATCAAATTGTTGCAGACGGATTAAGCCTTGGGGATTATGATATTACAAATCCTGGGAAACATGTTGATGCCAAAGAGTGGAATGAACTAATTGAACAAGGGGCAATTGTCGTAGATATGCGCAACCATTACGAGAGTGAGGTTGGGCACTTTAACGGGGCTATATTGCCTGAGGCAGTTACATTTAAAGAAGAGTTGCCTTTGGTGAAAAACCTTCTATCAGGAAAGGAAAATGAAAAAGTATTGTTGTATTGTACCGGTGGCATTAGGTGTGAAAAAGCTTCTGCTTATTTAAAAAATAAAGGCTTTAAATGTGTCCATCAGCTTTCTGGTGGAATTATAGGATATGCCAAGCAGGTTAAAGAAAATGGGCTAGAAAATAAATTTAAGGGCAAGAACTTTGTTTTTGATAATAGGCTTGGGGAAAGAATTTCTGAAGATGTTATCAGTTATTGCCACCAATGCAATCAAAAAAGTGATAACCATACAAATTGTGCCAATTTAAACTGTAATTTGCTTTTCATTCAGTGTGTTGATTGTAGGAAAAGAAATAAAAACTGTTGTTCTCCAACTTGCTTAGAAACTACCTTGCTTAGTGAAGAAGAACAAAAAAAAATAAGGGTTAAAAGAAGAACAAAACCCATTTTTAACAACCACAGAAAAGTAGACCTAACCTTAAATTTTAAAAAATAATTTATTAATGACCTTGTTTAACACCAGAAAAGACCTTAACCTGTCAGGCTTTGCAGACACTATTTTAAAAAGGTGGAAAGAAAACAAAACTTTTGAAAAAAGCATGAGTCTAAGACAGGGCGGTTCGTCTTTTGTCTTTTTTGAAGGTCCCCCTTCATCAAACGGGCTTCCTGGAATTCACCATGTAATGGGAAGAACTATTAAAGATGTTTTTTGCAGGTTTAAAACACTGCAGGGTTATTATGTAAACAGAAAAGCTGGTTGGGACACCCATGGGCTGCCCGTAGAGTTGGGGGTAGAAAAAGAACTTGGCATTACCAAAGAAGACATTGGAAAAACTATTAGTATTGAACAATACAACGAGGCTTGTAAAAAAGCTGTTATGCGTTATACTGATGTATGGAATGACCTAACCGAAAAAATGGGTTACTGGGTCGACACCAAAAACCCATATGTTACTTATGAAAATAAATATATAGAGTCTGTTTGGTGGATACTTAAGCAGGCTTTTGAGAAAGACTTAATATACAAGGGTTATACTGTTCAGCCTTATTCTCCAATGGCTGGAACTGGGCTTAGCTCCCATGAAATAAACCAGCCAGGATGCTATAAAAATATTAAAGACACTTCTATTACTGCACAGTTTAAAATAAAAAAAACACCTGCTTCTTTTGGGGTTTTAGAGGAAGCTGTGTATTTACTAGCTTGGACAACCACTCCATGGACTCTGCCCTCAAATACTGCTCTTGCGGTTAACAAAAAAGTAGATTATGTTTTGGTTAAAACAATCAATCAGTATACAAAAAAACCAGTTGTAGTCGTTTTAGCTGAAAAGCTTCTTGGTTCGGTTTTTTCTAGTGCTTATGTGCCTTTAGGCTCTGAAACAGGTTCTTCCAAAGAATACTCTTATGAGGTTATTAAAACTATAAAAGGAATAGATTTAATTGGGTTATTTTACGAACAATTAATGCCTTTAGCCAAGCCTTTTGAAAAGCCAGAAGCTGCCTTTAAAATTATTCATGGGGATTTTGTTTCCACGGAAGATGGAACAGGAATTGTTCACATAGCGCCGACTTTTGGGGCCGATGATGCAAAAGTAGCTGCTGAGTCAGGAATTCCTTCTATGTTGGTAAAAAATAGCGAGGGGGAATTAGTTCCGTTGGTGAACTTAAAGGGAGAGTTTATTGATGGTCTTGGGTATTTGAGCGGAAAACCTGTAAAAGACGGGTACCACAAAGAAATAGATAAGGAAAGAAAGTCTGTTGATGTTGAGATTGCAATAGCCCTGAAGGGAGAGAACAAAGCTTTCAAGGTGGAAAAATATGAACACAGTTACCCTCACTGCTGGAGAACAGATAAGCCTGTTTTATACTATCCATTAGATTCTTGGTTTATAAAGGTTTCTTCTTTTAAAAACAGCATGGTCAAACTAAACAAAACCATTAACTGGAAGCCCAAATCTACGGGCACAGGGCGATTTGGAAACTGGTTAGAAAATGCGAATGACTGGAATCTTTCAAGATCAAGGTTTTGGGGAGTTCCCATTCCAATATGGAGAAGTGAAGATGGTAAGGATGTTATGTGTATTGGCTCTGTAGAGGAGTTAAAAAAAGAAATCGAATTTTCTTTAAAAAACGGCCATATGAAAAAAAACCCTTTAGATGGTTTTGAAGCAAACAACTTTTCTAAAGAAAATTATACTTTTTTTGATTTACACAAAAGTTTTGTAGATAAAATAGTTCTTTGTTCTAGAGGTGGAAAGCCTCTTTTTAGAGAAAGTGACTTAATAGATGTCTGGTTTGACTCCGGGTCGATGCCTTTTGCCCAGTGGCACTACCCTTTTGAAAACAAAGAAATGATAGACGACAACAAAGCTTTTCCTGCTGATTTTATCGCGGAGGGTGTTGATCAAACAAGAGGTTGGTTTTATACGCTTCATGCAATAGCGACAATGACTAAGGGTTCCGTAGCTTATAAGAATGTTGTTTCAAACGGCTTGGTTCTAGATAAGACTGGACAAAAAATGTCTAAGCGCCTTGGGAACGCAATAGACCCTTTTAAAACCTTAAAAAAATATGGGCCAGACGCTACAAGGTGGTATATGATTTCTAATGCCCAGCCATGGGATAATCTAAAATTTGATCTGACGGGAGTTGAAGAGGTTACAAGAAAGTTTTTTGGCACACTTTTTAACACTTATAGTTTTTTTGCTCTTTACGCCAACTTAGACAACTTTGAATATGACGAAAAAACCCTTTCTAAAGAAACGAATGAAATTGACCTTTGGATTCTTTCAAGACTAAACTCTTTAACTAAATCTGTTGAAGACTCTTATAACGATTATGAGCCAACCAAGGCTGCGAGACTAATACAATCTTTCGTAATTGATGAGCTCAGTAACTGGTATGTTAGGTTGTGCAGAAAAAGGTTTTGGAGGGGAAAAATGAACGAAGACAAAAAAGCAGCCTATGAGACGCTTTTTATGTGTTTACAAAAGGTAAGTATTTTAATGTCTCCAATAGCGCCTTTCTATAGTGATTTACTTTATAGCGACTTGTCAACTGAAAAGGAGTCTGTTCACTTAGCAAATTTTCCTTTATTTAGCGAAGAGCTTATTAATAAGGATTTAGAGTATAAAATGGACTTGGCACAACGAATTTCTTCTTTAATACTGAGCTTAAGGAAGAAAACAAAAATAAAAGTCCGTCAGCCTCTTTTAAGGGTTTTAATTCCGTCTGTAGACGCTTCTTTTGAAAACGCTATTAATGATGTGAAAACCATTATACTTTCTGAAGTAAACATAAAGTCTATCGAGTTTATTTCTCAAAACGACCCTTTGTTAAAAAAGAAAGCAAAAGCGAATTTTAAGGTTCTTGGGCCTAAATATGGCAAAGAAATGAAGGAAATCGCTAACACTGTTAGTTCTTGGTCAAGTGAGGAAGTTTTTTTCTTTGAAAAAGAAGGTAAAAAAGAAATTAACGTCAGTTATGGGTCCATTTTTCTTAATAAAGAGGATATAGAAATAGTGACCGCTGATGTTCCTGGTTGGGAAATAGCAGCCGCAGGAAATATTACGGTGGCTTTAGATGTTTCCATTAGTAAAGAACTTCAGGAGGAGGGGGTTGCTAGAGATTTTGTTAATAAAATTCAAAACCTAAGAAAAGAACAAAACTTAGAAGTGAGTGATTTAATTGTAATTAAGGTTTTCTGTATTCAAAGGGTTCAAGAAGCTATTAAAAACAATTTAAATTATATTTGCTCCGAGACTTTAACAGAAAGTTTAGATTTTGTTTCTAAATTAGAGGGGGCTGAAATAGTTGAAGAAAACGAAAATTTTAAGTATTTAATTAAGAAGGTAAAATAATTATAGTCATGGCTAAAGAAAAAAACAGATATGGAGATACTGATCTTAAAGAGTTCAGATTGATAATTGAAAGAAAGCTTGATGAGGCCAGGGAAGACTTGTTGATTCTGAAGGGTTCTCTTTCTCATAAAGATGACCACGGAACAGATGATACAGGGCGTTCTTTTAATATGATGGAAGACGGAGCAGAAACATTAATGAGAGAAGAAAATGCACAACTTGCGTCTAGAACAGAAAAATTTATAACAAACCTTGAGCACGCTCTTGTTAGGATAAACAATAAAACCTACGGTGTTTGTAGAAAAACAGGGAGGCTAATTAGCAAAGCAAGGCTTAAGCTTGTTCCCCACGCAACACTTAGTATTGAGGCAAAAAAAGCTGAAAAATAGTTAATATTGATTAAAAAATATTTTCCATTATTTATTGTTTTTGGGGTTCTTTTTTTTGACCAATCTCTCAAAGTTTGGGTGAAAACCAACTATAGTTTAGGTGAAAATATTTTTGATCTTGGGCTCTTAAGGTTTGATTTTGTAGAAAACCCTGGCATGGCCTTTGGTTTCTCTTTTGGTGGCTTGATAAGTAAGTATCTTCTTGGTGTTTTTAGATTGATTGCTTTGTTTTTGATTGGAAAATATATCCTTGTTCTAATTAAAAACAAAGCAAATAAGGTTTTTCTTGTGTTAGTGTGTTTTATTTTTTCTGGCGCCCTTGGAAATATTATTGACAATTTGTTTTATGGTCTTGTTTTTAGTTCTGGAACCTCTTGGAACAATGAAATAGGGTATTGGGCTGGGTATTCTGGAGTGTCTACACTTTTTAATGGAAGTTATGGCGGTTTTTTGGAGGGTTGCGTTGTGGATATGATACATTTAGAGTTTTACTGGCCGTCATGGATTCCTTTTGGCTTTGCTGAAAAAGAAGTTTTTCCTCCAGTTTTTAATGTTGCTGACACCTGTATTTCTTTAAGTGTGCTTCTAATAATCGTTTTTTACAAAAGACTGGTTAGAAAAGAAGATTTGGACTTTGGGGGTGTTTTTAAATCAAGTCTGTTTAAATAACAATATTTACTATTTTTCCTGGAACCACTATTATTTTTTTTGGATTATTTCCTTTTAAATATTTTTTGGTTTTATCGTTTTTTATCACCTCTTTTTCTATTTCTTCTTTGCTTGTATTTACAGGTAGTTCCAAAAGAAACCTCATTTTTCCATTAAAAGAAACTGGGTACTTGTGGCTATTTTCCTGAAGATATTTAGAGTTGTATTTGGGAAATTTAGCAAAAGAAATACTTTCTTTGTTTCCTAGTTTTTGCCAAAGCTCTTCGCAAATGTGTGGCGCGTATGGAGAAATTATTATGCATAGGTCTGAAAGAATCGTCTTTTTATTGCATTTTAAGCCGCTTAGCTCGTTGACACAAATCATAAAAATAGACACAGGTGTGTTAAAACAATACCGCTCTAGGTCCTCTTGTGTTTTTTTTATTGCTTTATGAATAGCCTTTAACTCTTCTTTTGTTGGTTCTTCGTCAGAAACCTTAAGCTTATTATTTTCATGAAAAAGCCGCCATAGTTTTTTTAAAAACCCTTCAACACCTGTTATACCTTGTACGTCCCATGGTTTGTGTTGTTCTAATGGGCCCAAAAACATTTCATAACAACGAAGGGTATCAGCACCAAACTTTTCTACAAGAGTATCTGGTGTTTGAATGTTGTATTTGGATTTAGACATTTTTTCTATTTCACCTGGACATATGAATTTTTCATCTTCTAAAACAAATTCAGCATTATTAAATTCTTTTCTTGAACTTTTAAACGCTTTTGTGTTTAGTTCATAGCCGCTAACTAGGTTTGTGTCTACGTGTATTTTAAAAACATGTGTTTGTAATGACTCATAAAGAAGGTTAATTATTTTGTTGTTTGCATTATATAGGTTAGTTTTTTTAAGTTTTTCTTTGAATTGTTCCAGGGACTCTTCCTTTCTTTTAGCAGGGTCTTCTACTATGGACCTAGAAAAATAAATAGGATTGGGCTGGTTGTTTACTTCACTTTTAAGTTTATAAACAAAGCGTGAATTCCCTTGAATCATTCCTTGGTTAATCATTTTTTGGAATGGTTCATCAAAAGGTATGTAGTCTAAGTCATATAGTATTTTTGTCCAAAATCTAGAATATAAAAGGTGTCCTGTTGCGTGTTCTGCGCCGCCTACGTATAGATTTACATTTTGCCAATAGTTTACTTTTTTTCTGCTTACGAACTCTTCTTCATTGTTTGGGTCCATAAACCTTAAAAAATACCAACTGCTTCCTGCCCACCCAGGCATTGTGTTGTATTCCATTCTGTCTCCCGGACATTTAAACCCCCAAGAGTAATTCTTTGCTCTTGCTAAAGGAGGGTCTCCTTGAGGTGTAGGTAAATACTTATCTACATCTGGTAGCTTTACAAGCTTTTCTTTTTTAAGAATGTGTGGTGTTTTTCCTTTATAATAAACCGGAAAAGGCTCCCCCCAGTATCGTTGCCTAGAAAAAACAGCGTCCCTAATTTTGTATTGTGTTTTGTTTTTTCCATAACCCTTTTGCTCTATATGAAAAATTGCAAGTTTAATTGCTTTTTTTACACTTAGTTCATTTAAAAAATTAGAGTTGGTAATTATTGCCTCATTCCCTGTAAAAGCTCCTTTAGATAGGTCTTTGTCTTTAAACACGTTGGGAATATCTAGAGAAAATTGTTTTGCAAACTCCCAGTCCCGTTGATCTCCACAAGGAACAGACATTACTGCCCCAGTACTATAATTAGCCAAAACATAATCACCTATCCAAATAGGAATTTTTTTGTCTGTAAATGGATGTATTGCATAAGCTCCGGTAAATGCGCCGGTTGTATTTTTTATATTGCTAATCCTTTCTTTTTCTGACTTTAATTTTGAAGAATTTTGATAGTTTTTAATTTCTTTTTCTTGATTTTTTGTGCTAATCTTATGTACTAGTTCGTGTTCAGGAGCTAAAACAATAAAAGAAACACCAAAAATGGTGTCTGGCCTTGTTGTAAAAACCTTTATTGTGTATGTTTTTTCTCCGCTTGTTTTAAAATAAACGACTACGCCTTGCGATTTTCCTATCCAATTTCGTTGTGTTTCTTTTATAGCGTCTGTCCAATCAATATTATCTAGGCCTTTTAGTAGGCGATCTGCATATGCGGTTATTCTCATACTCCACTGACGCATTTTTTTTTGCTCTACGGGGTGTCCTCCCCTTTCTGAAACTCCGTTTTTTACCTCGTCGTTAGCTAAAACAGTTCCAAGCTCAGAGCACCAATTTACCCAGGTGTTTGACAAATAGGCTAGTCGGTATTCTAGTAATACTTCTTCTTTTTCTTCTTTATTAAATTCTTTCCAATCTGAAGAAGAAAAAATTTTATCATAGCTTGTTGATGCTTTTGTATTGGCATTTCCTTCTTTTTCAAAACGCTTTACGAGTTTTTCTATTTTTTCAGCTTTTTTCGATTCTTTATTATACCAACAATTAAAAATTTCTTTAAAAATCCACTGAGTCCATTGGTAATAACTTGGTTCAGAGGTTCTTATTTCCCTTTCCCAATCAAAGGAAAAACCAATTTTATCTAACTGCTTTCTATAACCTGTGATTTTATTTCCTTCGTTGTCTACCCCTCCTTCAATGTTGGTTTTTGTAGTAACGGCTGGGTGTTGGCCAGTTTGGATAGCATATTGTTCTGCTGGAAGACCAAAAGAGTCGTATCCCATTGGGTGAAGAACGTTAAACCCTAAAAGTCTTTTGTATCTTGCATAAATATCAGATGCGATGTAACCTAAGGGGTGTCCAACATGTAATCCTGTGCCTGATGGATAAGGAAACATGTCTAATACATAAAATTTGGGTTTATTAAGATTAACTTCTGTCCTAAATGTTTTATTTTCTTCCCAATATTTTTGCCACTTTTTATCTATCTTTTGAGGGCTGTATTCTTCCATTCTTTTGTTTTCTTGGGTAGTTTATCTATAACTAAAACTATTTCTCCTTTAACTTTTTTGTTTTGAAAGTGTAAAAGTAATTCTTCTGCTGTTCCATTAATATTTTCTTCATGAATTTTTGATATTTCCCTTGAAATATTTATTCTTCTTGTTTTTGGAAGATTTTCTTTTAGTTCAGATAGAAGTTTTAATAAACGATGAGGTGATTCAAACAAAACTAAAGTGTGTGGATTATTAATAATTTTAGAAAGTTTTCCTTTTCTTCCTTTTTTATGGGGTAAAAAACCATAAAAACTAAATTCATCAGTTGGAAAACCAGATTGCACAAGAGCAGGAATTAAAGAGGTTGCTCCTGGTAAGCAAAATACAGGTATATCATTTTTTTTTGCTTTTTTTATTAATAAAAAACCAGGATCACTTATCCCTGGTGTTCCCGCATCTGAAACTAACGCTATATTAATGTCTCTTTCTTTTATTTCAGAAATAATCAAATCTACAACATGATGTTCGTTATGTTGATGATAAGAAAAAATTGATGTTTTTATTGAATAATAAGAAAGTAATTTTTTTGTAGTCCTAGTATCTTCTGCATAGATTTTATCCACTTTTTCTAGAATTTCTTTAGATCTAAAAGTTAAATCACTAAGATTTCCTATTGGTGTTGGTATAATAAAAATTTTAGCCAATTTTTTTTAAGTTGTAGTGTAAAAACCCTTTGTAAACAGACATTTTAAAAGAATTGTTATAAGTTTTTAGCTTTGCATTCTCTGTTATTATCTTATTTTTTTCACTAAGTGTTATAAATTTAATATTGTCTTTGGTTTTATAAATAAAAGTAAATTCTGGAATATTTTTATCAAAAATATTAGTTACTATTATTTGTCCATAACTAAATTCATTCTGTTTTCTCTCTGTGTGTATATTTATTATTTTTTCATTTTTTAAAATATACCAATAAATAAAAAAATCATTTTGAACCGTTCTTACTAAAGTATATTTGTCTATTTCCGTTTCTATTTTGTAAAAATCTTTTATTTTTCCTCTAATATTTTTGTTATTAGGTTTTTCTGTTGTTTGAATAAAATAACTATTTTTTATAGTAAAGTTAATTTTAGTTTTTTTTTTAAATATTTTTTTAAAATCCTTATAAATTGTAAAAAGTGTTTCTTTTTTTTCTAAAATATCTAATAATTTAAATTCTAATTTTTCACTTAAATTATAATAAATATATTTTTCGTTTTCTTTTGATTCTAAACTTATAGAATAGAGAGAGTCTTTAATAAAAAAATTAATTTTCCATAAATGTTTTCCTATATAATTTACATTATCTCCAATAGTTATAATTCCAAAACTCTTAAATTCAATTTTATCTTCAAAAGAAAAGAACTTTAAACTAAAAGTGGAAAATAATATTATTAATAGATATCTCAATATTTAACTTTTACTCCATCTCTTTTAAATTCTGTTCCTTCCTTATATAGATAGGTAATTATAATATCACCTAACTCATTGTAGTGAGTCCACTCACCTTCCTTTTCTCCATCTTTATATTTTCCCTCTATTTTTATTTGTCCGTTAGAATAATAATATACATGTTTTCCAATAGGAATATCATTTAAATATTCTCCTTTAAATTTATCTTTTTTAGTAGTAATATATGTTTTTTTCCATTTTCCTGTTTTCATCCCTCCAATATAAGACCCTTTTTCCTTATAATCATTTATTTCATACATCCACACTCCCTCTCTTAATCCATAAAAATATTCTCCTTTTACAATAACTTTTCCCGTGCTGTCATATTCAAATACAAAACCTTTCTCCTTTCCATTTTCATAATCCTCAATTCTTCGCTTTTGACCAGATTCATACCACCATTCCCAAGTTCCATGTGGTTTATTTTTAACATAGTTGCCTTTTTGTTGGATGGATCCGTTTTCATAGAAATATTTCCATTCTTTATTTTTTTCATTTAATATATATATTCCACTTTTTTTTATATTTCCGTTAGGCCAAAAATACAACCATTCACCTGTTTTATTATTAATAGAGTCGTACCTACCTTTATAAACCAAAGTATCACTTTTATAAAAAACACAGTATAATTCTTTATTTGAATAGTCATATACTTTAAATAAACCATTTTTTCTGTTTTTAACTAATAATCCTTTTGCATACAAACCGTTTTCAAATTTTATTTCTGTTAACTCTATTCCTAGTGAAAAGTTATTACTTTTCCTTTTTCCTTTATCAAAGCTTTCTAATTCTTGTAATTTTCCTTTTTTATCATATTTTTTTGATATACCATCTTTCTCTCCATGAAAAAATGTATGCTCTAATTTTATTTTTCCATTTTCGTAATACTCTTTCCAAACACCGTCTTTTTTTCCAAAAGAATCAAATCTATTTATCTCTTCCTTTTTATTAACTACTCCCATGTCGTATTGTTTTATAAGTAAGATATTCCCATTATTATCGAATTCTTTAGACACACCATCTTTTAAATTTTTTTTGTAATTGTTTTCTGTTTTTACTTGTTGGGTTCCTTTATAATAAATAACTTCTTTCCCTTCTTTTTTACCCTCTTTATAAAAGGTTTTTATAATTATTAAACCATTTGTATCGTATTGGTAAGAATAGCCGTTTTTTAGATTTTCTTTATAATTTTCTTTAAGCGTCATTCTTCCAACAGAGTCATAGAAAATCCACGAACTATCCAATAAAGCGTTTTTCCAATATCCTGTAGATTTAATTTCAGAATTAGAATAGTAGCTTACCCATTTTCCGCCTGGTAAATTATTAATTAAGTACCCTTTGCTGCTTATTTCTCCAGAACTAAAAAAAAACTCTTTATAAATACTATCTTGAGAATAATCAACATTTATATACAATAAAAAAAAGATCATATAAAACCATTTATTATTATTAAGATTGTTAATATGTTTATAAAAAGACATTGTATTTATAATTTAATTCAAATTATACTTTAATTAACAAATAGTAAACAATTAATAATAAAATAAATTATTATAAATCAACATTTTAAACACTTATTAAGATTTTTTTAATAAACTTGGACTTAAAAATAGTTAATAAGTAAACTTAAAAAGCTTAAAAAAACTGTTGATATCCGCATGGATAATAATTGGTATTTATATATTAAAAATAAAGGTTATTAATGTTTTTTTAATAACGAATATAATTTCAATAAAAACAATAAAACTTACAAAAATTTAATTAACAAATAACCAACATGAAAATTAGCATAGGAAGTGATCACGCGGGGTTAGAGTTGAAAAAACAAATAATACAAGCGTTTAACTTTAAACACGAGTTTATTAACGTTGGTACCAATACAAACGACAGTGTAGATTACCCGGACTTCGCTCACAAAGCAGTTTCGGTTTATAAAAAAGAAAAGTGTGATATAATAATTTTAATATGTGGTTCTGGAAACGGCATTCAAATGTCTGCAAACAAACACAAAGATATTCGATGTGCTCTTTGTTGGAGCCAGGAAATAGCAGAACTTGCAAGACAACATAACAACGCTAATGCGTTAGCTTTGCCCGCTCGATTTATTAACAAAAATAATGCAGTTGAAATAGTAGAAGCTTTTTTGCAATCTGATTTTGAAGGAGGAAGGCATAAGAAAAGAATAGACAAAATAAATGCGTAAAAAAACAATCTACTTTCTCCTTTTTTTTCTTTCAAGCTCTTGTGGTGTTTTACTTCCTGCTACTTACACTTTAAAAACAAATCAAAAAAAAGCAGAGCAATATTCAAAAACAATAACACAAAACGAACTAAAAAAACATTTGAAAATTATTTCTTCAGACGAGTTCGAGGGAAGAGAAACAACAACAATAGGCCAAAAAAAAGCTGCAGCATATATTAAAAATCATTTTATTGAAAACAACACTAGAAGCGTATTTAAGGATTCTGGTTATTATCAAGAATTTCCAGTTGATGTATTAGACTTCTCAAGGGTTGAGCTGTCCTACAACAACACCAAACTAACCTTTATTGATGATTTTTATCCTTACGGAAACCCTGTAAATAAAAACCATGAAAACACCTCAATAGTTAACGTTGGTTATGGTATCATAAATAAAGAAAGAAACGATTACCTTGGAAAAAACACAGAAGGGAAAGCAGTTTTTATTAAACAAGGACTACCAGCGGATGAAAATATAAACAAAAAAGAAGGAAACTGGAGAAGAAAAGTTCAAAACGCATCCAAAAAAGGAGCAGTCGCTATAGTCTTTTTAAAAAGCGATTATGAAAACACAGACTTAAGAATTAAAGAACACTTAAAAAATCCTTTTATGCAGTTACACGGTAATCAAAAAACTAAACCACTCCCCCCAGTATTTTTTGCGAATGAAAAAATAATAAAAAAACTAAACCAAAACACAAACACTATTTCTTTTAAAACAAGAGTATCTCAAACAAAAACAGGAGAAAATGTATTAGGTTACATTCCTGGACTAACAGACGAAATTATTGTAATCTCTGCTCATTACGATCATATTGGTTATAACAGAGGAGAGATATGTAATGGAGCAGATGACGACGGGTCTGGCACAAGCTCTCTTTTGTCTATTTCTAAAGCTTTTCAAAAGGCTTTTGACGAAGGAAATAAACCCCAAAGAGGAATACTATTCCTCGCGGTTTCTGGTGAAGAGAAAGGTCTTTTTGGCTCACAGTTTTATACTGAAAACCCTGCTTTCCCCCTTTCAAAAACAATAGCCAACTTAAATATTGACATGGTTGGAAGACAGGACACAGTACAACAAGACAACAACTATATTTACATAATAGGTTCCGACAGAATTAGTAAAGAGTTGCACATAATTAATGAAAATATAAACAAAAAACACGTGGGCTTTAAGTTAGATTATACTTACAATGCGCTAGATGACCCGAATAATTTTTACCAGCGATCTGACCACTATAATTTTGCAAAAAACAATATTCCAGTAATTTTTTATTTTGGAGGATTACACGAAGACTATCACCAGCCAACGGATGATTTTGAAAAGATAGATTTTTTAAAGTTAGAAAGAGTTTCTAGATTTGTGTTCTTAACAGCTTGGGAAATAGCTTACAGAAAAAAAACACTTTCTAAATGACAGAAAAAGTAATTTTAGTTGATAAAAAAGACAATGAAGTTGGCACCATGGAGAAGCAAGAAGCCCACGTTAAAGGACTTCTTCACAGAGCATTTTCCGTGTTTATTTTTAATGACAAAAACGAACTTCTTTTACAAAGAAGAGCAGTTAACAAATACCATTCTGGAGGACTATGGACGAACACCTGTTGCAGCCACCCAAGACAAAACGAAAAAACAAAGGACGCCGCGAAAAGAAGACTACTAGAGGAAATGGGAATGCGAAGTACTCTTAAAAAACAATTTGACTTCATTTATAAAGCGAAGCTTGACAACAACCTGTACGAACACGAGTTTGATCATGTTTTCTTTGGCTTTAATAATGATTTACCTGTTATAAACACAGAAGAAGTAGAGGGATACACTTATAAAACCCTTGAAGATATTGGTAATGAAATGAAAACAACCCCAGATAAATATACAGAGTGGTTTAAGATTTGTTTTAGAGAGGTTGTTAATTCACATAGAAATACTATATGAAAATATCAGTCATAGGAGCAGGCAGCTGGGGAACGGCAATTGTTTCTATTTTGTCAAAAAAAAACCACGTAAGCTGGTGGGTTAGAAGAGAAAGGCTTAAAAATCAAATTCTTCTTAAAAAGAGAAACACGAAATACCTTACTAACTGTAAGTTACACACCAAAAACATTACTTTTTATAACGATATTGATGAAATAATTCTCAGTAGCGACCTAGTTATTGTTGCAATTCCATCTGAGTTTATTTATTCTGTTTTTAAAAATAAAGGAGACCTTCTTAGCACTAAAACTATTCTTTCTACTGTAAAGGGCGTGATACCCGAAAAAAACTCAACCCCACATGATTTTTTTAAGTCAATTTCTCCAAGCCTTAATTATGGTGTTATCTCAGGCCCTTGCCACGCAGAAGAGGTAGCCCTTGAAAAACAGAGTTATTTAACAGTTTCCACCACCAACACAGACATACATCCACACATAAAAAAAATATTCAACACCAAATACATTCACACCAAAACATCCAATGACATCGTCGGAACGGAGTATGCGGCAATTCTAAAAAACATTTATGCAATATTAATAGGAGTAGCTTCTGGCTTGGGCTATGGAGACAATTTTATAGCTGTTTTAACCACGTCATGTGCTAATGAAATGAAGCGTCTTCTACAATTGCTAGACCCCAAAGACAGAACTATTTCGCAGCCTGCATATTTGGGAGATCTTTTAGTTACCTGTTATTCACTCCATAGCAGAAACAGGTCATTAGGTGTTTTAATTGGAAAAGGGTGCTCAGTAGAGAACGCTATAGAAAAAATGACCATGGTTGCCGAGGGCTATCCTGCGGCTAAGTCCATTTACGCTAGGGTGAAAAAAATGAAGCAAACTAAACAAACACCAATTATTTTTTCTACTTACAGTATTTTGTTCAAAGAAAAAGACCCTAAATCACAATTAAAAAAACTTGAGAATCTAATATCTTGAAAATCAACGCATTACGAAACCCCACCACAACCCTTCTCTAGCCCTTACTATTTTTTTTCAACACAACCACTCACTAAAGCAGTATTAGCGGCTTAAAACCTATTTAAAAAGAAAATATATTAAACTTGAGTACTCTCCAGACTTTTTTGCTTTCAAATTCGAAACTAATCCATGAAAAAACCCTCTAATAATTGATGAGCCTGATTTTTTTGCACTAAGCATGCCAATGTAGTAGGCGTCGAATATTAACGGTTTAATGTCTTTTAATTCAAAGCTGTTTTTTTTTGCTAAATCTTTAATATTGTTTCTTTGGAAGTGAGATGAATGTATAGGCAGGTCGTATGCAACCCAGTTTTCTTTATATTTTACAGCATCATATGACGCACAATTAGGAACCCCAACAACTAAGACCCCGTCCTTTTTCAATAGTTTATTTACTTTTTTTAGGCAGCCTTCTAAGTTATAAACATGCTCTAGTACATGCCACATAGAAATAACGTCATATTTTCTTTCGCCTTTTATGTGAGCCAAGTTTTCTTCTATTTTTTTTCCAAGCTTTTTCTCAGCAATGAGTTTTGCACCCAAGTCAGTTTCAACGCCGTCAGCCTCCCATCCAGAAGAATGCATATGTTTCAAAAAGTCACCAGTGCCACAACCTATATCAAGTATTTTACCCATCTTTATATTAGATACTCTACGAATTATTGATCTTTTTTTATAAAATTGATAGAACCTCACTAGGTGATAAACCCTATTAATGATTCCTTTTTTTGTAGAACTGTGTGAAATGTAGTCTTTACTTTGATAATACTTGTAAATATATTCTTCTTTTGGTCGAGGGTTAGTAAACCTGAAGCCACAACTCAAACACTCTGTTATTGTAAAGATTCTTCCACTAACATTGTGGTCCTTTCCCTCTACATGTTTTTTATATGATTCACTACCACAAATTGGACAGGCATTTATTTTTTCTAATTCATGTTCCACGTGAAACCTTACCTCCCTAAATAAATTAATAATATTGAAACATCCGACGGCTTTATTCCGCTTATTCTAGCAGCTTGACCAATATCTACTGGCCTGACTTCATTTAGTTTTTCTTTAGACTCGTTAGAAAGAGAAGAAAATTTAAAGTATTCAATGTCCTCTGGTATTTTTACATACTCCAGTCTTTTTAATTTATCAGCGTTTTCTTTTTCTCTGTTTATATATCCGCTGTACTTTATATCTATTTCGACCTGTTCTAATGCACCCTCACTTATTAAATTTTCAGTTATGAATTGTTTTAATTTTTTGTTGTTTTTAACAACATCATTTATTCCAATATTTGGTCTAGATATTATGCTTGGAGCTTTTACTTTTTGTTTTATTCCCCCCCCACTCTTTGTTCTTAGAACACCATTTATTTCCTCAGGTGAAACAGAAAGTTTTTTAGTAAACTGCATTAACTTATTAGTCATCTCTTTCTTTTCGTTTACCTGTTCGAGTTTGTTTTTTTCTAAAAAACCTAAATCGTAAGATTTTTTAGAAAGCCTAATATCTGCATTATCTTGTCGGAGCAATATCCTGTACTCCGCTCTTGATGTAAACATTCTGTATGGCTCATCTGTTCCTTTGGTAATTAAGTCGTCAATTAAAACCCCAATATAGGCTTCGTCCCTGCTTAATATAAATGGAGCCTTATTTCTTATTTTTAAATGAGCATTTATTCCAGCTATTAAGCCTTGGCACGCAGCTTCTTCATAGCCGGTTGTTCCGTTTATTTGTCCGCTAAAATATAGGTTTTTTACAAGTTTTGTTTCTAAACTATGTTTTAACTGGGTAGGCTGAAAATAGTCATATTCTACAGCATAACCAGGCCTAAACATTTTTGCTTTTTCAAAACCCTTTATGGTTCTCAACCCTTTTAATTGTATCTCTTCAGGAAGACTGCTTGAAAATCCGTTTATATAAAACTCAACGGTGTCCCAACCTTCAGGCTCTGCAAAGATTTGGTGCCTTGGCCTATGGCTAAATCTGTTTATTTTGTCCTCTATCGATGGGCAGTATCTAGGTCCAACAGAGTTAATAGCTCCATTAAATAGCGGGCTTCTATCAAAACCCTCTTTCAAGACTTCATGAGTTTTTTGGTTAGTGTAGGTTATAAAACAACTTTTTTGTTTTGACAAGTTAGTTGTGTGATTAAAGTATGAAAACTTTCCAGGGTTAACATCTCCCGGTTGTTCTTCCATAACAGAAAAATTTATAGACCTACCATCTACTCTTGCAGGTGTTCCAGTCTTCATTCTTCCAGATTTAAAACCTAAAGACTCTAATTGTGCCGTAATTCCTTTTATTGCTTTGTCTCCCATTCTGCCTCCACCAAATTGTTTATTACCAATATGAATGCTTCCGTTTAAAAACGTTCCGCTATTCAGAACAACTGCTTTGGATTTAATTTTAACGCCCATTGACGTTTTAACACCAACAACTTTGTTTTTTTCTACAATTATTTCTTGCACTACATCCTGCCAAAAATCTAAGTTAGGAATGTTTTCTAGAGTTTTTCTCCATGTGTTGCTAAACATTTTCCTATCACATTGTGCTCTTGGGCTCCACATTGCAGGCCCCTTTGATCGATTTAAAAGCTTATATTGAATAGCACTTATGTCTGTCACAAAACCCGTTTGTCCACCAAGAGCATCAATTTCTCTTACTATTTGCCCTTTAGCAATTCCTCCAATTGCGGGATTACAACTCATTTGGCCAATAGTCTCCATGTTCATTGTAACAAGCAAAACGCTTGACCCCATTTTGGCAGCACTCGCAGCAGCTTCGTTTCCAGCGTGCCCGGCCCCAACAACAATTATGTCATATTCTTTTAGCATATTGTTTCACGTGAAACAGGCCTAAAGCCTTGATTTCCAATTAATTAAAGATAAAAACTCATTTTCTTTAGATCTAATTAAGTTATTTTCTTCTTCAGTTTTGTCATTAAAACCACACAAATGTAGAACACCATGTATTATAACCCTAAACAATTCTTGATTAAAATAGGTGTTGTATGTTTTCGAGTTTTCTTTTACTCTGTCGGTCGAGATATATATGTCGCCAAAAAGTACCTTTTCCTTGGAATAGTCAAAAGTAATAACGTCGGTATAATAATCGTGATTTAGATATTTAATATTTATTTTTTTAAGATACTCGTCGGAGCAAAAAATAAAAGATAGCTCTCCCACATAAAACCCAAGAGATTTAACACTTTCTTTAACCCATTTTACAACAAGCTCTTCATCTACAGAAAATGAAACATTTTCTTTGTGAAAAAAAATACTCAAACATTAAATTTTAAAAGAGATCTCAACAGCGTTTCCAGGATCCTCATAAACAACGCTATCGGAAAGGTGGTTCATTAAAAAGATACCTCGCCCTTGAGGCTTCTCCAAGTTCTCAGGAAGCGTCGGGTCTGGAAGGTCTAAAAAGTTAAATCCCTCCCCCTGATCTGTAACTGTAAAAGTTAATAAATCTTTTGAAATAGAAGCAACCACTAACGCTTCTTTTTCAACTACATTATTGTTGCCGTGAATTATTGCATTATTTACAGCTTCAGAAAGTGCAATTAGTATGTTTCCGTAAAGCTCTACACTTATGGAGTAGGTTTCACACAATGAGTTGACCCAGCTTTCAAGGAAAAGCAAGCTTTTAGGATCAGAACGCAAGTAAAGTTTTTTTTCCACTGGCTTTAAGGCGCTAATCATAGTCTTTTTCAATAGATTTAAAGTACTCATTTACTTTATTTTTATAATAAGGTTTCAAATTTGGAGGAATAGTTTTTAAAAGCTCTGTTTCTCCTTTTTTAATTTGCAAATACTCCTCAAATAAAATCGAATTATTTTTCTTGTAGTCCTCTAAAGATTCTTTAGCTTCTCTTTTTTCCTCCTCTTCCTGTTCCTTTGAGGCCTTGTCTAGCTCTAAAAGCTTTATTTTTATTTCTTCTTGCCTATTAATAGAAGAAAGGGAAATATCATTATTTATAATTTCATCTTCTGTTTCTTCTATCTTTTTAATTAATTTCTTAAGACCGTTTCCTTTTCCAGAACCGTCTTTGTTTAGCTCCTGAGCCATTTCTTGAAGCTGTTTTTTAATTGCAGCTTGCTGGGCCGCCATTCTTCCTAACTGTTCAAATGAAGAGCCACTTTCACCAGGTTTCCCCCCACCCTTTTTATCCTTCATTAATTTTTTCATTGCCTCAATTTGTTGTTTAAGTTGTTCTGCGCTTTCAGGAAGTCCTTTTCCAGGTGTTTTATTTTTACCTCCAGGCTTATTGCATTTACCAGAGCCAGGCATGTTCTGTTGCATTTGGTTTATTATTTCACTTAATAAAAGGCCAAGCTCATTAGCGTGCATCATTACTGTTTGCTGTTCAATTTGTGCATTTTTTGTTTTTCGTTCAGTGAGGTTTTTTATGCTCTTTTTCAAAGATCGTTTTATGCTTTGCACCTCCTTGCTTATTTTACCACTTAACATAATTTGTCTTAGTGCCAATGCGGTTAACGAGTCGTCAATTATTTGGATTTTGTCACTTAGATTTCTCTGTTGTTGACCTATATTTATGTATTTAGGGTCTTTTATTTTTGTAGACTTCAAATCTGCTAGCACTTTTTCTTGCTCCAGGGAAAAAGTTATTAATTGCTCCAACAAAACTCTTAAAGACCCCACATCCTCTTCAGGCTTGTCGCCGCTTCCCTTACTTAGCTTTTTCATAGAAGTTGCTAACTCATCAAGGCTTTTACTCGTTTCTCCTTGTTTTTCACTTGCTTTTTTCATTTTGTTTTCGCCGATTTTTTCAAGAGATTCTTCTATAGATTGATTTATTTTTTTTTCATTTTCTTCGGTTTCAATCTTTAAAGGCTTAGAAAGCTCTTTATTTTCGTTTTTTAAATCTGAGAGCTCGCTTTGAATTTTATTAAAGTCCTCTTTTATTTTTTCCTGTATCTTGTTTTTTTCAAATCCTGAAACATCTTTATCGATAGTTTTTTCCATCAATAGGCTTTGTTTATTAGAAAGATCTTTGAGCTCTTGCGAAAGTTCTTTCGCTTTTTGTTCAAGCTCCATTTTTTTAAAATGCTCAATCGTTCGGTTAAGCTCTTTAAGCATATCTTCTTGAGCAAAATCAACATCTTCTAATTTCTTTAGGATTTTATCTTTATTCATCTCCTCTGACAATTTACTTAGCTCATCGTAAAGCTTTTTCATTTCGTCCGACATAAGCTCCTCCATCATTTTACTGATTTGTTCTTGTTTTTTTAAAATCTCCTTGTTTTTTTCCATTTGCCTTTCTGAAAATTCCTTTTGAAGTTGATTTTTCAACTTTTCTAATTCTTTTTGCATATCCTTCTGCTTTTTAAGAAAGTTTTCCAACGAGCTTTTATCATCCCAGCTTAAAGATTTTTTGTTAAGCATTGAAGTTTTTATTTCTTCAAGCTCAGAATTAAAGTTTTGCATTTTTTTTCGTAAAGAGCTAAACGACTGGTTGTTAGCCAAGCTTTTGATTTTTCTGATTTCTTTCTGCCTTTCCTTGGAGGGAACTTTTAAGAACATCGCCCTAGACAAAACCTCTTTTGGTCCATTAATTCCATCGTTGTCCTTTACTGCGAAATAATAATGTATTAAATCCCCACTTTTTAGAGACAAACCCTCAAAATCAAATTCAAAATTAAAAACAGCCCTATTGGTTCCATTGTATTTTAGAAGCTCACTGTAAATAATGCTGTCGTTTCTAAGGCAGAAAAACTTTAAGGAGCTGAACCCATAATCATCTGAAATATCTCCAACAAATAGTCTATTATTAACCATGTTGCTGTCAAAAACCTCATTTACCTCAATTGACGGAAAGCCATCTTTAAACAATTCAATGAAGTAGCTTAATGAATCTGTAAAATCAGAAAAGTTATTCTGGACAAAAATTTTATAGTCTTGAGACTTTTTTGGTGAATAAGTAAAACTAAACACCTCATTTTTTGACCTTACTGTAGAGTCCTCAAAGACAGCGGCACAATAAGAAATACTTTTACATTTTATTTCCCAATCTACCACAGAACCCTCAGGGACAATTATTCTATTTAGGTCGTAAAAAGTATCGTTTGCTATTTGTGTATAACCTGGATACTTAACAATTTTTTTTTCTTTTATAATTCTAGGTCTAGGCAGCACGGTAACACTGTAATTTACAGTATCTCTGTTGCCGTCTAAAAGTTTAAAAACAAAAGACTTATTAACAGAGTTAAAAACGTATTTAAAAGATTTTTTGTTTGTTTTCTCAGGAAAAAAACGCTTTTTTTTAGAATACAAAAAGATTTGCTCAGGATAGGTTTTTCCTATTGTTTTTATGATTAATTCTAAAGGTTCATTTTCCAAAACTTCCAACGGATACCCGTTGTTTACCTCAAACTCAAAAGGAATAGGCTTTTCAAAGCTTTTTTGAAAAAAGACCACCCTTTTAAGCGGAGGAATAATAGAATCAGGATAAATAAAAGAACAAGCCCCAGAAATCAAAAAAATCACTAAAAAACCATAGAGCATTTTTCTTTGATCATGTATCGAAACGGATCCTCTAAAATCAAATTTTAACGAGCTTAAAGCCTTTTGCTCAACAGAAGCCCTTAAAAGGTCGGTTTCGGTTTTTTCTAATTGTTTCCCCAAGCCTATAGCATTGACTAGCTGGTCTCCAATTTCTGGTATTTTTTTAGAAAGTAAAACAGAAGCTTCTTCGTGTGACATTCTTCCGTGAACCCCAAAAAGTTTAATTAAAGGAAATACCGTAAGTTTTGAAACATAAATTAACGCAAAAAAAGAAGCGCCAAAAAACAACACACCACGACCAAGAGAAGAAAACCTAAATAAAAATTCTAAAAACCAAGCACCAGCCAAAAGAAAAACTAAAAAAACAAAAGAAAGCAGAACGCCCCTTACAAGCTCATGTTTATAATACTTATTTATAAACAAGTCTATTTCGGATGAAAGGGTTAAAAAGCTATCTTTTTTTGGATACATATTTCTAAAGTAATTTAAATATAAACAATCCTAAAATTAAGAGGTTAAATATTATTTGTGTAGAATTAAAAAATTATTTCTCTTTTAATCGTAATTTTGTTAAACATTACAAAAAAGTGAAGATTAGAATAACAAAAGAATTTGATTTTGAGGCAGCCCATGCTCTGGACGGTTATAGCGGAAAGTGCAAAGATATTCACGGCCACAGTTACCACCTTGAACTGACACTTATAGGGACTCCAAAAAGAGATTTAGGACTTTCAGATTGCGGAATGGTAGTTGATTTTGGAGACATAAAAAAAATAGTTAAAACACAAATATTGCCGCTTTTTGATCATAGGCTTATTTTAAGAAAAGACACAAGGTTTAAAGAAATAGAATCAATTAACGAAAGAATAAGGCTAGTTGACTACCAACCAACATGTGAAAACATGCTTATTGAAATAGTAGAAATCCTAAAAAAACATGAACCCAAAGGGGCAAAGCTAGTTAAAGGTTTTTTGCGAGAAACCGCCAATAGTTATGCAGAGTGGCTCCAAGATGACAATCCTTAAATGTATTTTAAGCTAGAATGGAAAACAACGAACTTAAAAAAGAAAGCGCACAAGTTTGGTTTAGAAACCTAAGAGACCAGTTCTGCGCTGTTTTCAAAGAAATAGACACAGGTTCTTTTGAGAGAAAAACATGGAAGCACAAAGGTTCTGGAGGAGGAGAGATAAGCATAATGAAGGGAAATGTTTTTGAAAAAGTAGGCGTTAACATATCTACTGTTTCAGGTGAGTTTTCTGAAGAGTATAGACACAAAATTCAAGGAACGCAAGAATCACCAAAATATTGGGCTTCTGGGATAAGCCTGGTTGCTCATATGAACTCTCCTAAAGTTCCAGCGTTTCACTTTAATACCAGGTTTTTAGTTACTGGAAAGTCGTGGTTTGGCGGCGGAGCAGACATGACCCCTACTTTCATTAATAAAAACGACTCTAGGTTTTTTCATTCCAAAATGAAACAAGCGTGTGAAAAACACAACAAATCATATTATCCTAAATTTAAAAAGAACTGCGACGAGTATTTTTATTTACCCCACAGAGAAGAGCCAAGGGGAGAAGGAGGAATATTTTTTGATCACCTAAACACAGGAGACTGGGAAAAAGACTTTGCCTTTGTAAAAGATGTGGGGAAACAAACACTAGAATCTATTACTGAAATCGTAAAAAAACACAAAGACCAAACATGGTCTAACGAAGAAAAAGAGCAGCAGCTTATAAAAAGAGGAAGGTACGTAGAGTTTAACTTAATTTGGGATAGAGGAACTTTGTTTGGTTTAAAAACAGGAGGATCTACAGATGCAATATTAATGTCTATGCCACCAACAGCAAAGTGGACATAAAAAATGGCAAGCCTTGAAGAAATAAAAAAAGTAATATCTAAAATCCCAGACCCTGAAATCCCTGTTATCACCATTCAAGAACTAGGGGTTCTTAGAGATATTTTCTATCAAGAAGAAAGCCTTAAAGTGGTAATTACCCCAACCTATTCAGGTTGTCCAGCAATGGATCGTTTTCAGAAAGATATTATTGAAAAATTAGAGCTGTTAAAAGTAAAAAGCTATGAAATTAAAATGCAGTTTGATCCAGCATGGACAACCGACTGGATAACAAAGGAGGCAAAGTTAAAACTAAAAGACTATGGGATAGCTCCTCCAGCACACAAAACCAAAGACAAGAAGAGTCTTTTAGGAAACAAACAAAGGATAGAGTGTCCAAGGTGCAAAACCAAAGAAACTGAACTTGTAAGCCAGTTTGGTTCAACAGCGTGTAAAGCAATGTACAAGTGTTCATCTTGCTTAGAGCCGTTTGAATACTTTAAATGCTTGTAATTATTGGCTTTTAGGCTTGTGTCAGATTCTTTTTTAACACTTCTAAAACCCCCATTGCCGCTTTCTCCCCTGCTAGAATAGCAGCATTTAAAGAACCGTTAAGCAGCACATCTCCAGCCAGGAATATTCCGTCTTTAAGCTTGGTTTTAGAAGGTGAAATGTCATATTGTAAGTTGCTTAGTTTAGGCAAAGCCTTTGGAATATTGTACAACTTTAAAAACGCAACATTTTCAATGTTGCACTCTTCTTTTAGCTCTTTTTTTACTCTTTCAATTAATTCTTTCTCTTTTAGGTCATGGTCTTTTACAATGGTAACCGAAAGTAGTTCGTCTTTAGTTTTTTTATTTGTTGAAACACTAGTAGGGTAAAAAACATTGTTAATCAAACACTCTTGATTGGAAACTAGGCCTATAAAAGCCTTTTCATAAACACGCTTAGAACAAGTAAAGTATAGGTTTTGACAAGTCTTCCAGCCTGCCTCTTGATCCTTCAAGCCGTCAACCAAGCTAGTTGGCTCAGTAGCAATAATGGTATAATTAGTCTTAATTTTTTTACCATCGGCCATCGTGATTTCCATGTCCTTAACACTAGAAGCAAAAGAGTTGTAATAAATTTCCGTCTTTTGAAGTTTGTCTTTTAAGTGTCTTGGAATATCTTCTATTCCGCCTTTTGGTAGAAGGGCCAACCCTTCCCCAAACATTTTAAAAACAAATTCAAACATTCTACTAGAGGTATAAAGTTCGCTTTCAAGAAAGATGCCGCTAAAAAAAGGTGTGAAAAAGTTTTTAATTATAGTTTTTGAAAAACCTTTAGCGATTAAATATTCTTTTGTGGTAATTTCTCGATCCTCAAATATCTTATCAATAGGCTTCCTCTGAAGATGAAAATTTAGTTTTGCTATTTTAAGTTTATCACCTATAGTGCCCAACGGAGAGAATAATGTGGGGATAAACAAAGACAAGTCTCTTAGGGGGTCTCCAAAAAAATATTGTTTTCCATCTGCAAACACACAAGAACCAGCTTTTAGTTTTTGAAGACAAAGACCATTATAATCTAAATATTTTTTAGCCGCGCTGTAGCTAGACAAAAGCACTTGAAATCCGCGATCTAGTTGATACCCTTTTACAATATCCGTCTTTAGCCGCCCCCCCACACGATTCTCAGCATCTAAAATAACAGGTGACAGACCATTATTTTCCAAAACCTGAGCAGCAACAAGCCCGCTAATACCTCCACCAATAATGTGAACTTTAATTGAATTTATATTCATAACTATTTAGGAAATCAAGGTAAAAATACTACATAACTACTGCACTAGCATATTGTTGAATTAAACGAACTACAAACCCACAATAAATTACTAATTCATCGAAATATTTTTGATCAGCACATTTATAAGGGCTCTCTACGGCCAGATCATTTGTCCATTTTTTCCAACTACTTAGAGGAATTAAAACAATTACAATCTCCCCTTTTAGATTAGAGAATTCAAACTTCTGCTTCCAGAACCCTTTCTTTGTCATTTTAAATGTTCTGGTAATTTCATTTTGGTCCATAAAAGTGATGGTAATATTATTTTTCCAGTCTAGATCAATACTTCCTTTTTCAATCCCCTCTTTTAGAATAAGATATGTTTTTCCCCAATAGTTTTTGGGTTCAATTTTTATATTCGTGTTGTCATATTTGGTGATGGCTTTTTTTGAAAACCATTTAGGGTAAACCAACTCTAGTATTTTATTTTCATTCATTTCGTAGATAAAGTTGCCGCGAGATGAGGTTGAAATAATTTTCACTTTTAAAGAGCTAGATAATTTATTTTTGATGGAAATGTTCACTTACAAAAGCTAAAACCTTTGGTAATGATCCTCGCCAATAAGTCCAATTGTGCGAACCGTTTCTAACTCTATACTCATGAGGGATTCCTCTTTTTTTTAACGCAATGTGAACTAGCGAATTACCTTCATATAAAAAATCATTATCTCCACAATCTATATACCATCTTACGCTTTTAAGATTTTCAACTGTTTGATTTTGAATTATAGATAGTGCATTATGATTAGAGTAGTAATTAAATAGTTTTTCTCTTCTTTGATTTTTATACTTCAGCATGTTTTTTTCATAAAACTCAGTGTAAGACAGCTCCCCCATGTAGCCGCTTAATGGACAAGCAGAAGAAAACATTTCAGGATGTCTTAGGGCGTAAATAAAAGACCCACCACCACCCATGGACAGGCCAGCTATAGCTCTATATCTTTTTTCAGATTTAATGCGGTACTTTTTTTCAATAAAAGGAATAAACTCTTTAAAGAAAAAATCCTCATAATTCCATTTTTGGTTAAGATCATTAAAGTAGCCTTTTTTTCCTGTTTGAGCATCTGGCATTACAATAATCATGGAGGTAGAAACTCCGCTTTTGTTGGCTTTATCTGTAATTGACTTTACTTCCCCAAACTGAACCCAGCCAGTATGGTCGTCTCCAGCCCCATGAAGTAAATATAAAACTGGATACTCTCTATTAGAATAATCATAATCGCTTGGCAAATAGACAGCATACTTTCTCTCACCACCCAGTATTTCACTTTTTAAAGAAAGCTGATCTATTACCTTCCCCCCTTGAGAAAATAATAAACCGATAGTAAAAATAAAGGCAAGAAGGAAAATTTTTTTCATCAGTCTTAGTATTTATATTTCAAGCACTTCTCCCAATCATCCTTAAAATGCTTACTAACTTTTTTCAAATAAATGGGGTCAATCAAGGGCTTTTTCGAATACATAAAACTAGGAATAAACAAAGACAAATACAAGATGCTATAACGAAAAAAACCTTGATAAAGTCGCCAAAATAAATTTAAAACAGAGCTTTTAAAAACCACTCTTTTTTTAAGATTGAAATATTTTGAAACGACTTTAATGGCCTTAAGCTGTTTTTCGCTGTAAGAAATATGCTTTTTATTAAAGTTTATTTTTTCCAAATCAATGTCGCTGAAGGTTAAAGAACAAAATTGTTCTATAAATTTCTTTGGACTAGACCTTAAGTCTTCATAAAAAAGAACAACAGGCTCTTTTTCAAACTTATCTTTTAGAACATCAATTTGGTAAGAAAAGCTTAGGTGAAGAATCTTAAAAAACCCTTCGTCATTTCCTAGATCAAAAAAATCCTCAATTCCACCTTTAAATCCATTTTTCACAAAACGCTTGTATTGAGAAGCCAGATATTCATCATGTTTTCTTAAAACAATAATTGGAGTAGCGGTACGGTGCCTAATAGAGAACAAAGTAATCTCTCTTTCAAACTGTCTGTCAAACTCTCTAGAAACTAAAACTTTATTACTGTCAGAGTTTTTAATTTCTTCAAAAACCCTATGGTATTTATTTGTAGGAATATAAGTTATTTTAGAGAGCTTTGGGAATACTCTTTTTTGCAAAAAAGTACTTCCTGTTTTGCTAATTCCAACATGGAAGTAAATGTTTTTGTTTAAATTGTTCATTTTATTAATCTCTAACTAAAAGAAGCTTTTAAAAATGAATATATTAATTTAAAAGTTTTTAGAGTTGTTTTAATTTTTTTAAATCAACTTATTTCTTTAAAGCTTAAGTAAAGAGCTATGTCAGCAAATACCTTAGCCTTCAAAGGAAATACATACCATTATTAATGAACTTTAAAAGTCAATCTTTATAGTCCAATTAAACTTTTTAAACAGCCATAATTTAAATCTGTAAATAGTGTAATACATGATTGGAACAACTACTAAAGTTAAAAAAGTTGCAAATGTTAGGCCATAAATAATTGCCAAACTCATGGGCTTAAAAAAAATAACATTATCTCCTCCAAAAAATATTTGTGGATCCCACTCACTAATAAGGGTAAAGAAGTTAATATTCAGTCCAGAGGCAAGAGGAAAAAGACCAAGAATTGTAGTGATTGCGGTTAATAAAACAGGTCTTAGTCTGGTTTTCCCACCCTCTATAACTGCGCTTTTAAAATCCTCGTTAGAAATCAAATCCCTGCTATTAAGCTGCATCTCCTTTCTTTTTCTTTTTCTAATAAGGTTGGTGTAGTCAACCAAGACAATAGCATTGTTTACTACAATACCAGCTAAAGAAATAATACCAATCATGGTCATGATTATTACAAAATCGTTTCTTGAAATAACAATTCCTAAAAACACCCCGGCCAAACTCAAAACTACTGAAGATAATATAATAGCGGGGGAAGAAAACGCATTAAATTGAGTTACTAAGATCAATAAAATAAGAAAAACGGCAAATAATAAAGCGCTACTTAAAAAAGCAAGTTCTTTTTCTTGATCTTCCATTTGCCCAGTAAATTTATACTTAAACCCAGCATTAATAAAACTATTGCCAGCGTCAGAATTCTCAAATTCATTTAAGTACTCTTTTACAACGGCAATAATTTCGTTGGCATTATAACCTTCCTGAACGCCGCTAAACACAGTAACGGTATTGTTTTGATTTTTTCTGACAACTGCAGCATATTTATTTATTTTTTTTATGTTTTTTACAACAGAGCTTATAGGAACGCTTAGTTTAATTCCTCGGTTGTTCATAAACATTATTTTCTGTTCTAAAATTGAAGACACATCGCTACGATTACCTTCACTGTACCTAATGTTAATGTCATAATCTTCATCGTTAAAGTTGTATGTAGAGACATCTTTTCCAAAAAGAGAGGTTCTAATACTTTGGGCTATTTGACCAGTAGAAAGGCCAACTCTTTTAGCATATTCTCTGTTAATATCAATTTGAATTTCAGACTTATTCACTTCAACATCAAGCTTTAATTTTTGAATACCTTCAATATTTTTTTTAATCAAAAACTGTTGTAAAGATTCTGCTCTTTGCGTGAGCTCCCCATAATTAGAAGACCCAGTAATTTCAATATTTATTGGCGGCTGTTGAGGAGGTCCACTCTGCTCTTTGTCCACTACAATAGTGATATCAGCATGAAACTTCCCCAGCAAAGACTTTTCAATTAGGCTCTTTACTGTACTAGTATTTAACCCTTTTCTGTGAGAAAACTCGCAAAAAGAAACTGTAATTCTTGCTTTGTGAGGAGTTTCACCAAAAGACGGGCCGCTATTTGGGTCCGAAGTGCCTTTACCAACCTGTTCTATAATTGATTCAACAAAAGGAGTTTTAATGGCTTTGTTATTTATCAATTCTACATCTGCTGCCTGCAAGTAGGAAAGAGTGTCTTTTTCTGAAATAGGAGAACTTAAAACACGATTAATTTCTTTCTTTATTGCTATGGTTGCGGCATTGGTTTCTGCTATGTTTGTTCCTACCGGAAGCTCTACAAAAACATTGATATAGTTTGGCTGATTTTCAGGAAAGAACAATACTTTTGGAGGAAAAACACCAGTTAAAACAAAGGACAAAATAAGAGTAAAGAAAGTTCCTGCAATTACCCAAAGAGGTCTTTTCTTATGTAAAACCCAGCTTAAGAACTTTTGATAGCCAACCTCTAATTTTGGCAAAAATTTATTTTGAAACCACACAGTTCCAGGGACAAATAAGAACCCATTTAATAGAACAAGCCCAGAAACAATAATTGACAAATTGCCCAAGCTCTTAAATCCAGAAACCAACAACAACAAACCAACAACAACAAAAGCTCCGAAGCTTTTAACAATTTTCCGTGTTTTTGGAGCGTTATTTTCAATTTTCATCAAAACAGCCAGCAAAACAGGTGTTATTACTAAGGCAACAAATAAAGAAGAGCCCAAGACAATCATTAATGTTATGGGTAAATACTGCATGAATTCACCAATAATACCAGGCCACAATGCTAATGGAACAAAAGCAGCTAAGGTAGTGGCTGTAGAAGCTATAATAGGCCATGCAACTTCTCCAATTCCTTTTTTTGTGGCTTCAAAAGAATCAAGCCCTTCGTCCATTAATCGGTACACATTTTCAACTACAACTATTCCGTTATCAACCAACATTCCCAAAGCTAACACCAAGGAGAAAAGTACCATGATATTTAAACTAACTCCTGCAGAGTTTAGCAATATAAAAGACAAGAACATAGAGAAAGGAATGGCAACCCCCACAAATAAAGCATTTCTAAGCCCCAAGAAAAAAAGCAACACAAAAACTACTAAAATGACTCCAAAAACAATAGAATTCTCGAGATTACTTACTTGAGAGCGAATCATTACAGACTGGTCATTGGTGTAGGTCAGTTTCATGTCAGAGGGAAAAGATTTTTCTAACGCTTCAATCTCAACCTTGAGCTTGTCAATAGCATTAATAATATTCTCTCCCGCTCTTTTTTTAACATCTAACATTACCACAGGCTGACTGTTTTGTCTTGCATAGCTAGTAGTATCAGAGTCTGAGAACGAAACGGTTGCAACATCTCTTAAATAAACATTGTCATTCTCCTCGTGCTTTACTACAAGATTATTAAAGTCCCTAAAATCTTTAAACTTTCCTTCAATTAGTATAAAATTATCTATCCCATCAATTTTTAAGTTTCCGGCTCCAATAGTAGTATTTTCACTTTGTATAGCAGATTCAATGTCTCCAAAACTTACCCTATTTGCTTCTGCATCAAATTTTCTTATTTCAATTTTTACCTTTTTTTCTTGAACTCCACGAATCTCTACAGCGTTTATTTCAGAAATTGACTCTAAACGATCTTTAATTAAGTCTGCTTTTTCTTTAAGAATGTCTACTGGGTATTCCCCAGAAAGATTAATATTGATGATTGGAAATTCATTGACGTCAATTTCTTGTATGGTAGGTTCTACTGGTAAGTCTTGTGCAAATGTTTTAGAAGATCTTGCATCTGAAAGCGCTTCTTCAACTGCTCTTTTTGCGTCTTTTGGAGTTATTCCAAAATCAAATTCTATTTTCAATATTCCAAAGTCTTGAGTAGCGGTAGAAGTTATTTTTTCTATTCCCTTAAGCTTATTTAGCTCCTTTTCGAATGGCTTTATAATTTTATCAGCTATTATTTCAGGTGAATTACCTGGATAAGGAACATTCACATAAATTTCAGGGACTTGTATTTGAGGAAAGCTTTCTCTTGGCATATTTTTATATGCAGAGATTCCACCAAGAAGAAAAATGGTTATTATTAAGTAAACTGTTTTTCTGTTGTTAACAGCTAATGAAGACAGCCCAAACTCTCGCCATTGATTGATTTTTTCTCTCATTCTTTTTATTTACTACTTATAACTTCTACTTCTTGCCCTTCAAGGATAGTACTTCTGCCTTCGTCAACTATCAAAACACCTTCGCCAATACCAGATAATATTTCCACTTCGGATTGGTAGTTTCTACCTAAAACAATATTTTTAATTACAACGCTATTATTGTCATCAATCACCTTTAGGTAGGTTTCTCCTTTGGAATTCTTTAAGATTAACCTAGAAGGAAGGCAGATTGCACTATCTTTTGTATAATGATTTATATTCAGTTCTGCCATTAGATTTGGAATTAACCCGTTGTTTATTGGCAATTTACATTCTATTTTAACGGTTCTATTAATGGCGTTTATTACTTTTCCAACTCTACTTACAGTTAGGTTTTCAATATTTAAATCTAAGGAAGGAAAATATACACTTAACGGTTTTTTTTCTGATATGTCTGAAAGTAAATTTTCAGATACATCGGCCACCGCATACAAATCGTTGGTGTTTATCAATAGACACAAATAATTCATTGGGCTGATAATCTCTCCAGATTTTACCAAAACCTCTTCAATATATCCGCAGAAGGGAGCTAAAACTTTTGATTTTTCAATTTGAGTTAGTAATGTATTTTTGGCTTTTTTAGCCCTTTTTAAGGCACTTTCTGCTTCTTTTAGCTGAATTTCTGTTGTTACCCCATCCTCAAACATTTTTTTCTGTTTGTTAAAAACATATTCTGCAAATGAAATCTGTTCATTTATTTCAGCAATTTGGGCATTGAATAAATCTGTTGCTATGGTAAAAAGAGCTTGCCCTTTTTCTACGTACTCTCCTTCTGTAACATGAATTTTTTCTATAGCACCATTTATCTCAGGCTTTACGTAGGTCATTTTTTTACTAACCACACTTCCTTGAGCTTTGAAAAAGTCTTTAAATGTCTTCTTTTCAACTTTTAAAACAGAAATTAATGGCTTTTTAACTTCAAAACTGTCTTCTTCTAATGGCTCAGTACTAGTTGTTTCGTTGCTATTACAAGATGCAAAAGCTAATAATGTTAACCAGATTAATTTTTTCATAACTGTATGGGGTTGGTATGTGTTTTTAATTGTACTTCAGACTTATATAGCTCGTATTCTTTTTGAATTAAAGCTTGCTTTGTCTGTAAAAGTTGCATTTTTCTTTGCGAAATAGTTAGGGAGTTGGACGCACCATGAGATAGTTTTTTTTCTTCATTGAAGTAAACATTTTCAACTAAATCAACTTTTGTTTTTTGATCCTTGAAGCTGGAAAGGGCATTTTGGTAATTGTTTTTTAAAAGGGTAAAAAGTGAAATTATTTGACTTTCAATATCCACTAATTCATTTTTAGCCTTTAGAAGCTCTAACTCTTTTTGTTTGTTTTTTGCAGCACCTTCTCCACTGTTATAAATAGGAATTTTAACGTTTATGCCCCAAAGAGTAGAAGGATACCAATTCTTATTTGCATCAAAGAAGTCAAAACTATTTCTCATTGCCATGTGTTGTTGGTTGAAAAATCCAAATATGGAAGGGTATCCCTCGCTTTTAGTGGCCTTTAGATCTAGCTCGCTTAGCAAAACACTTTGCTCTCCAAGCTGTACTGCTCTACTAGATTTTGGGTTGAGTTTATTTGGACTGATGGAGTTAATATCGTTATCTAGTTCAAAATTCTCAGTTAAGTAAATGTTGCTATCTAGTGGGTAACCTATCTTTGACTTGAGTGATAAAAGAGCCAACTCATGATTAGAGTTTAATTGTTCAACTCCGTTTTTAAGATCTAGCTCCATTACAATCAAGTCATTGATTGCTGTTTTCTCCAACAAACCATTTGCAATTAAACTATTTGTCTTTTTCTTTAGTGAGTCCAGTTCTTTAATGTTTTCAAGTACTAATTTTTTTTGTTTCTTAATTAAAATTACTTGACCAAGATTTAGCTGAATAGACTCAAATAGAGTTTCGTGTTTTTGAACCAAGGAGAGCCTAGCAAGTTCGTTAAGGTTTTTAGCAGCTTTCACTGCATATAAATAACTAAAGCTGAAAATAAGCTGACTTGCTTGTAAACTATAGTTCGCATTGAACGGGGTGCCAAACGCCAATCCTATTAATTCATCTGGACTTGCAGTTGGGTCAAAAGTATTTGCCCCAACTACAGTTGTTGGGACATTGATAAAATTTTGAAAACTTAATTCTCCATTTATTTTTGGCAGACCAGTAGACTTAATTTCTTTTATTTTTTCGTCTGACAAGAAAACATCTAAAGAAGCATTTTTTAGTTGAGGGCTGTTTGCTTTTGCATATTCAAATAGAGCCTTGCTATTAAGCTCTTGGCTAGTTATATTTAGATATGAAAGCAATAAAATTATTATCCTAAAGAGAGACTTCATGTAGTTTGTTTTGTAGGTTTAAATAATATTCTCGACCATCTTCATTTACAATACCCAAAATGTAATGGTTAATCATTTCATTGAAAACTTCGGAAAAAGAAATATCATTAGCCTTAAAAAGCAACCCGTTGAAAACAAGGTCTATTTTTTCAGAAAATATTTTAGACATTATTTCGGGATTGATGTCTTTTCTGTAACACCCTGCTTTTATCCCTCTTTTTAGGTTTTTAATGCAGATTTTGTAGGTAAGCTGCTTATTGTTTCTATCAAAAATTTCCCATGACTTAGGGTAGTATTTTTTTAAGTCGTATTGTGCAGAAGGGTGTATTGTTTTAATTTTATTTACCGAAACAGTATTTAGCTTAAAAAGTTCGTCAATTGGGTGCAGGCTTTCTTTTACCACTTTTAAAACCTCGCTTTCGTGTTTTTTCATATCCGCAGAAATAACCTTTAACACAAGATCTTTCCTATCCTTAAAATAGTTGTAAAGCGTTTTCTTAGAACACCCCAGTCTTACGGCAATATCATCCATGGTTATGCTTTTAATTCCATATTGTTGGAACAAAAGCTGAATGCGGTCACATATTTCTGTTATTTTTGTCAAAGTTTTAAAAGAAAGCACGAAACTATAGAAACTTTTTTAATATTTAAAGTTTCCTTAAAAAATTAACAATAATTATGAATGCTAGAATTGTAGAAATATTGAAAATGAACCCGCCTAAAGATATTTTTGTAAGTGGTTGGGTGAGGTCCTTTAGAGGAAATAGGTTTATAGCATTGAACGACGGTTCGTGTATGGCAAGCTTACAAATTGTAATTGATGCTGAAAATTTTAGCGAAGAAATCGTTTCTAATATTAACAACAGTGCTTCAATTTCAGTAAATGGAAAACTAGTTCCTTCCCAAGGAGGGGGACAAGATGTGGAGCTTCAGGCAGAAGAGATTATAATAATAGGGAAGAGCGATCAACAAGAAGTTCAAAAAACAATACTACAACCAAAAAAACATTCTTTGGAAAAGCTGCGGGAACAAGGCCACTTAAGAATGCGAACCAATCTTTTTGGTGCTGTTTTTAGAATTCGCCATCATATGGCATTTGCCATTCACAAATATTTTAACGACAAAGGATATTTCTATATCCACACACCTATTATAACGGGAACTGACGCGGAAGGAGCAGGGGAGACATTTAGAGTAACCACTTTGCCGCTAGTAAAGAAAGAGGTGGATGATTCTGAAGACTTTTTTGGAAAGCCAACCCATTTAACAGTTTCAGGACAGCTAGAAGCGGAGCTTGCTGCATTGGCTCTTGGAAAAGTCTATACTTTTGGCCCTACTTTCAGAGCTGAAAACTCCAATACCACCAGGCATTTAGCAGAATTTTGGATGATTGAACCTGAAATTGCTTTTGCCGATATTAAAGATGATATTGATTTGGGGGAGGACTTTTTAAAATACTTAATTAATTACGCCCTTACTACGTGCAAGGAAGATTTACAATTTTTAAATGACAGAGCCATTAAGGAAGAATCGCAACGGCCTAAGGACAAAAGAAACGAACTCTCTCTTTTGGAGAGAATGGAAATGGTAGTTAGCCATGATTTTGAAAGAATTACTTATACCCAAGCTATTGAAATATTATTACAGTCAAAGCCCCACAAAAAGAAGAAGTTCAAGTACGACGTTTCTTGGGGAGTTGATTTACAAAGTGAACACGAAAAGTATTTAGTAGAAAAGCACTTTAAAAAACCGGTGGTAATAGTAGATTATCCTGCATCTATAAAGGCGTTTTACATGCGTCAAAATGACGACGGTAAAACGGTTGCAGCTATGGATATTTTGTTTCCTGGTATTGGAGAAATAGTAGGGGGATCGCAGAGGGAAGAAAGACACGAAGTACTTGAACAAAAATGCAAGGTGTTTAATGTTCCCAAAGAGGCTATTTGGTGGTATTTAGAGACCAGGAAGTTTGGGACTGTTCCTCATGCCGGCTTTGGCTTAGGTTTTGAAAGGTTAATGATGTTTGTTACAGGGATGACCAACATTAGGGACGTTATTCCTTTTCCTAGAACACCAAATAATGCAGACTTTTAATTAAATGTTGGTTAAGCAAAAAACATCTATTTTTTCCAATCCACTACATGTTGAAAACTCATTGGTATACTGGAAATCAATAGAAACTTCTTGAGTATCGATGTAATAAATAAAGTTGTCCCAATCACTTAAATTATTAGGCTCATATAGATTTCCATCAATCTCTAGAAGAAAATCACACCCAACAAACCCTATATTATAAATTATTTTACCATAACCACCACACGTGTTGTTAGTTCCACAAGAAATGAAAAAAACAGAAATAATTAAAGATTTTAAAAAATTCATACTAATTTAGGCAATAATTAATTGGTAAAGTAAATGAAAAACATTGTAATTTCTCTAATTTTAATTTTTAATTATAATTTAACCCATTCCCAAAATAATGCTGCTAATTCAGCAGGTGGCAATAACCAAAGCGCCCCCCTTAAAGAAAGCTCTAAAGCATTGGGCGTAGCAGTTTCCCCATCGTCAATGAGATTTAATGCTGAACCCGGAAAAACACAAACTAAATATTTATACGTCACTAACGACACACAAAGACCATATAAATTCAAAATTTCATTCGCCAATGTAAATATGGGAAGAGACGGAAATATTTCCCCAAATGAAGAAAAAAATTATGAGTATGGTTTAAAGAATTGGATTTCAGCAGCGCCAAACTTTTTAGAACTGGGACCATTTGAAAAAGCAAAAGTTGAAATCACTGTGAATGTCCCTGAAGGAGAAATTAACAACCATGCTGCCTGGTGTATGGGAATGGTAGACCAAGTAACTGAAAGAAAAATGCTAGAAACAAATGAAAATGAAAGTGTTAGCCTTGGCGTCGTTCCTTCTTTTGGGTTCGGTGTCTACTTTTACCAAAACCCACCAAAATTAAATGTTTCTGATGTAGAAATTATAGATTTTACCTTTAATTACGACGACAACAACAAATACATTTCTTTATTAGCAAAAAATAATGGAAGAGGAATTTCAAGAGCAAAAGTATATGTAGAACTAAACGAACTTGGAACAGGATATTACGAAAAGCTAGATTTAAAAGTTTTTAACATCCTTCCAGGAAGAGAGAGAGATTTTAGCTTTCAGCTTCCAGGCCCAATGCCCAAAGGGAGATATTCTATAATGGGAATCCTTGATTTTGGCAGTGACGAAGAAATAAAAGCGGCCTCTAAGGAAATAATTATTCAATGACGTAATAAAAAAGACGTTATTAACAAAAACAACATTACGAAAGGAAAATTTTTTCAACCTCAAGAGTTAAAAAAAAAAAAACAAACTTATTAACAATTTAACAAAAATTTTTATAAATTAGCTTAATAGTTTTTAAAAACAAGTATTAATTAAGTAGCCCTATTCCTTAATTCTGCTTTAAATTATTAAAAAATTAAAAATATAATAAAATGAAAAAAATAGTATCATTATTGTTTGTCGGAGTCTTAATTTTTGGCTCAGCAAACGGACAAATTTTATCGGAACAAAATGTTACCATCAATATGGATTTACAGCCTGTTTTACAGCTAGATCTAGAGGGACCTGAAGTAATTGATTTTTCTTTTACAACTATTGATCAATATAGAAACGGTATAACTAGATATGGAGCAAATGTTCTTAAAGTTAGTGCCTCAGTAAGTTTTGATCTATGGGCAAATGGGTTTTCACAAGGAATGAACACCGGAGCAGAAACAAACCGCTATTTTGATATACTGGGAGACTACGGTGCTGCTGCCGCAGGTGGTTTAAATAATATTCCATGTGCCGCACTTGAATTACACCAATTTCCTCAAAATCCAGTTGTAACTGCTGGAACAGGATGTGGTGGAGCGGCTACTGCTGCCGATGCAAATATGGATTACAGCGCAGCTTTTGTTGACCCTTCTGGAGCTGGAACAGGAAACAATGCTATTTATTCTGCACAAGGAACAAATCCTTATTTTGCCCCAGATGATGCAACTGCTGCGACTCATGATAAATATATTGCAGGAGCGAAAGCAGTTACAGCTGGCTGTCAAATTGTTGGTGGAACCTATCTAACACAATCTCTAGACCCATCAAATGCCACTGAAGCTGGCGCTATAACTAATGATGGTTATTATTTTGTTATGGATTACAGGATAGTTCCTGGACTTCCAGCTAGATTTCCTATGTCTGATCCTGCAAGAATGACTAATGGCGCAGGTACTTCAGGCGCAGCATATACCGCTGCTGCCTTAACCATTCATGGTGCAGGTACTCCAACAGCATATATTAATCCTGGCTCATATCAAATGGCAATTAAATATATTTTAGTTGAAGATCAATAATAATTTTCAATCATGAAAAACTTCGAGGGAAACTTTAACGTTTCCCTTTTTTTTGCTTAATTTTATAAAAATGAGAAAATTCAATTCGTTCTTTTTTCTATTTTTTTACAGCATTATTAGTTTATCTCAGTCTATAAGCCTATCAAGGTTATCGAGGTCTATAACAATTGATAATCTTTCAGATTATTTAACAGATATCGAAATATTAGGGTTAACAGACCTTAGTGTTGACATGTCTTTCGGTGCTGGAGTTACTAATTGGGATTTGGCAATTATTGGAGGATCAGCAAATTCTTCAAGTTACATTTCACATGGAAACGATTTAGATCAGGAAGATATTCTCTTCAAAGCGGTTAATTTTTGTTCGTCAGCAGATGCATTCAATGCGATACCTGGCGCCCCCTTAAATAATATAGCCACAAATACTTATCAAAATTTAGGTAATATTCCATGGGACGCGTCATCAACAAACCCCCCATCTAACCCCCCTTATTATATTATTGGGTCAGAAAATACGGACGGTGATATGACAACAGCATCATGTGGCGCAACAGTAGTTAATGAAGACGGGAATGCTAATTCTAGTCCTCAAACACATAATTTTAGAGTTGATTTAAAGATAGACTTGAGTGAATTTAGATTGGGTAATGTTATTAATCCAGGCACATATGATTTTAATATTATTTTTCAGCTTTTTGAAGATGGTAGTCTAGTCCCCAGGGCCACAGCACCTTTTACTTTAGAAATAGAAATTCTTCCTATTTTACAATTAAAAACCACTACCCTAGATAGAATAGATTTTGATTTTATAGAAATTACCAGCTATGTAAATGGCATTACACAATATGATAAAACAACCTTAGAAGTTAGCTCTAATGTTGATTGGGACTTATTAGCAATAGGAACTTCAGTTAGACACCAGACCCTTAATACAGATTATTTTTGGGATGATAATGCGGTTTATACATCAGGAGGCACCAAAGACATTCCTCTAACAGCTTTAGAAATTTTTCAAACACCAGATAACCCTGCCACATCAGTTGGTATATCTGACTACAATACAGCACTTGTATTCCCACCAACACAAGCAAACAATAATAATATTTCAGTTTTACATGGGATTTTATCATTTGCTGCAGATGCAAATACAGGAACAACACTTTCAAGGGCCATTGCTGGAAATCTTGGAACTACAGGAAGTCCAGGAGATGCTGCCCCCCCCGGCTCTTACTTCAGCAATTCATTAGCAACAAAAAATAACTATAGATATAGTATAACTTACAGGCTAACACCTGGATTACCTGCACAGTTTCCAAACGGCAAACCAGCAATGACTCAAGACGCAAAATCTGGATATTACTCTATGCAAGTTAGGTATATAATAACTGAAGACCAATGATTAAGCTTTATAAAGTTATATTGTGTTTATATAGTTTGGTAATTATGCTTATATCATTTACGCCAATAAACGCCCAAGGTGAAAAAATCAGCTCTTCAATAATTAAAGAAACATGTTTGTTTACAACAGGCGAAGGGGTTTCAAATATTTTGAAAGTAATCAACAATGATAGTCTTTCAACTCTACTCTTTACACTTTCTGTTGCTCACCCTGAAAATTGGCGATTTTTAGGTGACAAGCTAAAGGTTTATTCTTTGCCTCCAAAAGATAGTTTATTCTTGCCAATAAGAATCATTCCTATTGGCATAATTAAAGGGAATACAAAATTTATAATAAGCTGCTATTTATATGACGTTGAAAAAGAGGTGACAATTTCTTCTAATTTCTTTTTTATAAAGAAACCGAAAATCTCAAGTTGGAAATTAACTGCGGAACCCTCTAATTTACTGTACTTAAAAAATGGTCAAGACAAAGTAAATTTTGCATTTAATGTTCATAATTTTGGAACAGAAGAAGAGGATTTAGTTCTAAAACTAATTCCTAATCAGACACAAAAGATTATAATTACGGACTCTTTAGGAGCCCCTGTAAAAAACCTAAAAACTTCCTTTGTAATACAACCAGGAGATGATACCACTTTTAAATATTCGGCAACTCTTAAAGAGCGAGTCAGAAACTTTAGTAGAGTCAGCTTGCTGGAGCCAAATTTAAATAATCATAAGCAAAGGTTTAATATATATGCAAACTCTAAACAGTCTATTTTTTTTGATACTAAAACTAATATTAATAGCCATATTGAATTAAGGCATTTGCCTAATAACACTTTTGTAAACGAATTTTCAAGATTTTCTATTCCGGTTACTATCAGTACTGTTTTTTCCAACATAGGCTCTCCAAGACCAGTTTCTAATACTAATCTCAATGGTATCACAACCTTGCCAAATAATGCTAAAATATATTACAATTCACATTTATTCTTGGGCGCAGGGAACATGTTTAACCCTCAAAACTTTACATTTAACCTAAGCTATACTACAAATAAGTTTAATGTATCTACTGGCAATGTTGGACTACAGGGGGGGCTTGCTGGAAGAGGTGTTCGTGGCAGCTATAATTTTAGAAACTTTACATTAGGTGGGCTTTTAACTCTTTCTCCCACTTTATTTAATAGCAAAGGCATTACCTATGGCCTATTTAGCTCCCTAAATCCATTAGGAAGAATTTCTCTAACAAACTCCTACATGAGGAGTACATTAAATAATATTAATCAAACAACAATGAACTTCTTCTCTTTGCGACCAAGATTTAAAACAAAAAATAACAACTTATCTGGTTCCCTAGGGGTTAATATTGTAAATACAAATACGACTAACCCATTAACCCCGCCTAATAGAACAGGAATATTTCTTGTCGGGAATCTTTCTTCAAGATATTTAAACCAAAGAGCAAACACTTCGATTGGGCTCTCTTCATACAGTGGAGCAGCTGGAGCTATTGGGGTTTACACAGCAGGCAGCATGAATTATAATCATTCCACTTCATTTAAATTAAATAATAAGTGGAAGTTTTCATTAATTAATAATTACAACTCAAGAGACTCTATTAATCCTTCATTCTCTAATTTTTCGAACCTTAATAATATGCTACGAATCAATGGAGAAATTAACGGAGTAAGTTTTACCCCGCAAATTTTTTACAATATTGTTACGCTAAATGATAAATCCTATTTAGCTAAAGGGTTTACCTACTACATTTCAAATTTTGATTTTGTAAAGAATAAAAGGCTTTCATTTGTTTTTACTTTAGGAAATAAAAAGCAATTACGTGACACTTTAGGACTTCCCTCAACACCTTTCTTTTTAGGAAACCTGAATTTTAAATATCGTGTTTGGCAAGGGTTTATTTCATATTCTAGAGGATCAATTAATGCTACCGACATTCTTTTATATGGAACAAACCCAAGATCAAACTTGCTTTTCTCGATTTCTAATCAATACCAATTTAAAAACCCAAGAATCATATTGGATAATAATATAACTTTTAGGACAAATACGAAAAATTCTATAACAATTAATCCACAATTATATTATTTTACTAAAAATAAATTTAGATTATATTTTAATCCTGGAATATTTTGGAGCAAAGTTAAAAGACCAGAAATCTATGCACCAGAAGCTCCACCAATAATTCCTTCAACGGGCACCTTTGTAAATTTTGGGATACAAAAAAAGGTAGGTATTCCAGTACCAAATTCACAGACTAAAAAGATTTTGGTATCAACTAAATTTCTAGCATTCATTGACAACAATGGCAACCACAAAAAAGACATAGAGGAGTCATATTTAGAAAACATAGTAATAAATATGGGAGAGAATGAGGTAATTACAAATTCCGTAGGCGAAGCAAGCATTAACAATATTCAGAAAGATTCACTTTATAATCTTTCTGTTTTTTCTGTGGATTATCTTAATGGATTTTTCCCTTATTATTTTAAGGATTACTTGACCCAAAAAGACAGTACAATAAATATTCCCTTTGTAAAGGGTGTAAAAGTTTTTGGAGAAATTTATATTGATAGAGATAAAACAAATGAGAAATTTGAAACAAGATTTGATTTAGGAAATTTAAGGGTTTCAGCATTCAACGGGGTTGATGTATATACCCTAACAGATTCAAAAGGAAAATTTTCACTTTATGTTCCCTTTGGAGAATACATAATTTCAATTGATGAAGACATGCTGGGTAATAAATTTAAATGCTTAGAAAATAATTTTGAACTCACTTTAGATGAGTCAACTTCAAGTGTTTTTGTAACTTTTTATTTAATTGAAAAAAGAAAAAAAATCACCATTAAGAAGTTTTAAATCCCATAGTATTTCTCCTCAAGCTTAAAATCCCTAGCTTTGTAATTAACAATGGCCCTCAAGCAATCTTTACAACAAAGACTTTTACAAAAGTTGTCTCCTCAACAGATACAGTTGATGAAGATGCTTCAGCTACCTACCATTGAGCTTGAAAAAAGAATAAAAGAAGAGCTAGAGTTAAATCCTGCTCTTGACGAAGGGGAGGAGCAAACCCAGGAATCATCAGAAGAAAATGTAGATTCCCCCGTTGAAAAAAGAGACGATTTCAATTACCAAGATTATGTGAACGACGAAACACCCTACTATAAAACACAGTCAAACAGTTCCTATAAAGACCAAGAAGACAAGCACACACCATTATCTTTAGGAGATTCTTTTACAGAGAAGTTAATTAGTCAAATTTCACTGAGAATTAGAAATGAAAAGCACCTGAATATAGCCGAGCAAATCATTGGAAACTTAGATGAGTCTGGCTATTTAAGAAGAGAACTTTTTAATATAGTCGATGACCTGGCTTTTTCTCAAAACATTTTAACTTCGGAAGAAGAGATAGAACAAGTTTTATTGGAGGTGCAAGAGCTGGACCCAGCTGGTGTTGGAGCAAGAGACCTGCAAGAGTGTCTTTTGATTCAGCTAAGAAAAAAGAAAACTACAACTGCAACTAAAACTGCAGAAGCAATTTTAGAAAAATGTTTCGAATCTTTCAAGAAAAAACACTTCAAGAAGATCGAACAAAAGCTAGATATTGACACAACAGCCATTAAGGAGGCAATGGCTGAAATTGTAAAACTAAATCCAAAACCAGGAAATTCACTAATAGACACCACAAAATCCATTCAGCACATAACCCCTGATTTTACAATTACCGAAAACGACGGAGTATTGGCAGTTGAATTAAATCAACGAAATGCCCCCCAACTCAAGGTTAGTAGAGACTATGTAGAAATGATTAAGGGCTATGATAACGCTCCAAAAAACAAAAGAGACAAAGAAGCAGTATTATTTATAAAACAAAAAGTGGACGCTGCAAAATGGTTTATAGAGGCGGTTAAGCAAAGACAGAATACACTTTTGATAACGATAAATGCAATTATGGAGTTTCAAAAAGAATTTTTCGTCTCAGGCGATGAAAAAAATCTTAGGCCCATGATTCTTAAAGACATTGCCTCTATGGTAGACATGGATATTTCTACAATATCACGAGTAGCCAATTCGAAACATGTAGCCACACCATACGGGACGTTTTTATTAAAATATTTTTTTAGTGAATCCCTGGCTACCAAGTCCGGAGAAGAAGTTTCCACAAGAGAGGTAAAAACCATTCTGAACGAAGCAATTTACAAAGAAGATAAAGCCAAGCCCCTAACAGATGAAAAGTTGGCAGATCTTCTAAAAGAAAATGGTTATCTAATAGCTAGAAGAACCATTGCCAAATACAGAGAACAGCTCAATATCCCAGTAGCAAGACTGAGAAAGCAATTGATTTAACAATGACTAGATTCTCCAAAGTCATCTCTATAATTTTTCACCCAGTCTTTACTGTTATTTACTCTTACCTAATATATTTTAATATTCAAAATATTTACAACCAAATGCTGTTTCTGGCTGCACCAAAAATTTACTGGGCTCTATTGTTTTTTTTATTCCTAATGGTTGTTTTTTTCCCATTATTAACTATTTATATAATGTATAGGAATAAATCCATTAGTAGTATGTCAATTCCAATTAGAAAAGAACGGCTACCAGTTCTTGTTTTAGTTACAATCTATTATTTTATGACTTATTATATTTTTAGATACTGGAACACTACTTTATTAAACTTATTTTATCCTTACTTATCTTTTTTATTTGCGGGCCTTGTCTTAATTGTTTCCCTAACAGCTATTACTTATTTCTGGAAAATAAGCCTTCACAGCTCATCTATGTCTGCCTTATGCGGAGGAATGACGGCAGAAACGCTCATTGCACACCCAGTAGGCGGCGAAGAGCAAGCTTTCTATATTAACATGGCTTTATTAGTTTTCCTTGGATTAGTGTCCTTCTCTAGACTGTATTTAAAGGCCCACACGCTAAGTCAAACAATTGCTGGAATAGCACTGGGTTTTTCTTTGGCTTTTAGTCTTGTTTTTTTTCAGATTTATATTTGAAATTAACTAAGTTTTTTTCCCACTTCCAAGAGTGCTTTAAACAATCTTCTAATGAGAATTTAGCATCCCATGCTAGTTCATTTTTAATTAACTCGTTATCTGAATAAATTTCTGGGACATCTCCAGCTCTTCTAGGGCCAAATTCATAGTTTAGCTTTTGATTGCTAACTTTTTCAAAGGCACTAATAACTTCAAGTACTGAAAATCCTTTACCTGTGCCAACATTGTATGTTTTTATAGACTCGCTATTATTAAGCACTTTTTTTAAAGAAGCTACATGTGCATTTGCCAAGTCAACCACATGTATATAATCTCTTATACAAGTTCCGTCATCTGTATCATAGTCTTTCCCAAAAACAGTAAGTTTTTTTCTCTTACCTACTCCGGTTTGGGTGATATAGGGGACCAAATTTCCAGGAACTCCGATAGGTAATTCGCCAATTAATCCAGATGGATGAGCACCAATAGGATTAAAATACCTTAAGAGTATTAAAGAAGAATAGGGTTTTGTTTTAAAAAAATCAGTTAGAATTTTTTCGCCAACTTGCTTTGTGAAGCCATAAGGTGAAAAAGCAGGCTTAATGGACGCTGTTTCTTTAACAGGTATTTTGTCTGGAACTCCATATACGGTGCAAGAGGAAGAAAAAACAAATGAATTAATCTTTTTTTCTTCTATGACATTAATAAAATTAATTAGATTCAAAATATTATTTTGGTAATACTTCATTGGATTTAATACAGATTCATTTACCGCCTTATCTGCTGCAAAATGAATTATGCCAGCCGGTTTTTCTTTTTGAATAATATTTATAACCTCTTCTTTATTACCAATATTTGATGCGTAACAAGTAATTTTTTTACCTACAATTTTCTCTATATTTTTAATTACGAAAGGGTCAGAATTTCTAAAGTCATCTACAATAACCGGATCAAACCCGCTTTCCATCAATGCCACTGCAGTATGTGAACCAATAAACCCTGCTCCACCAGTTAAAAGTATTTTCATGTTTTAATAAAGAAATGTAAAAGTATTTAAATATCCATTTTTTAAAAAATTTAACACTTTTAATTGTAATATTTAACAATAAAAAAAATATACCGTAATGGAAAATATAGATTTTGCTTCAAATGGGATAATTGAAGTAAAAAGCGCTTCTGGAGAAGTTCATGAACTTAGGTTTAAGGTTAGACTCCTATCCTTACTAGGAAAAGTAATAAAAAACATCTTTTTATTTATATTAATTTTTATAGCTTTTATTTTCTTTCTTTTCACTTTGTACTCTGTGCCATTTTATTTGTTATAATATTAGCGGTAAATAAAAGAACAATTATTGTCACCAAAAACAATTTTTTTCCAAAAACTCTATTCCAATATTTCCATCTAAGAAAATTTCAATTCTAGAACTAGAAAGAATGGCAGTTAAAAGAATTGAGAACAAAAACCCCAATCGTTCCTCTTCTTCAATGTCGATTACTTATGAATTATATGCAATTTTTAAAAATAAGCCAGCTAAAATGATATTCAGAACAATGAACCCCATCTTAGCGCATCAAATGGACAGCAAAATCGAAGAGCTGTTAAATATCAAAGACATTTCTAATGACGGACAATTTAAAAAAATTACTGAAGCTGAACATCAAAACAACTTAGAGGCCGAATATAGCAAAACAAACCACCGAAAATTCTCCCACAAACAAAACGGTTCCATTTTCCCAATATCAAGCAAAAATTTAAATGTTGACAACTCGTCCAAAATCTTCCCTTTTACTATTTATACCAATATAATTAACCTAAAAATTGTACACTTTTATAATTACTCTGGAAACGCTGGTGGAATTTCATTTTTGGTAGGTTTGGTTTTTACAGCTCTAGGAATACTTATTCCTTTGTTTGATAGTCAAGCAAACCCATTGGCGGCTATTTGTGCTATAATAGGGTTCCCAATCATGATCTTTGGGCTTTCCAATATTATTAATAAACGATTTATTACTGTATCTAAAAGCAAGATTAATTATCACACAAAGCCAATGTCAATTAGAAAGGAAAAAGAAATTTTAAAAAATCAAATTAATAACTTACAAGTTTGTTTCTTGGGACAATGAATAAATGGTGTTCCAATCTATAACATAGTTGTTGAAAAAAAAGATGGAAAAACTCACAAGCTAATAAAGTATGTATTTAATGAGTTGGCATTAAATATTTAGCCAACGAGATTAATCATCACATGACCCTAAAAGCCTAAAAGTCTATTCGATAATAGAAAATTGGTAAAAACCCTAACTGGTAATTTAAGGCTATATCATTTTGATTTGGCACGCCATCATTATTTGGAGCATAGGAGTAGTTCAAGATGTTTTTTGCACTAGTAAGGTTTACTAAATCTATTCCAATCTCCTGTGTGGCGTTTTCTTGATTTATTTTGAATGTTGTTTTAATATCAAACCTAAAGTAGTCTTTAAACTTGTCTTCATTGAAACCCTCATCAAGAAAAATCACTTCCCCTTGTTCGCTAGATGCTATGTGATCAACAGTTCCCCTTCTTTTCCCCCCAGCACCTGTGATCTTTACACCAAGACCTAAAACTTTATTTTTTCCAATCTCAAATTCTTTTCCAGCTAAAAAGTTTGCTGCATATACGCCATTGAAGCTAGTGTTTCTTTCTTTTCCATCGCTAGGAGTATATTTAGAATTGTATAAACAGCCGGTAAAAAGTGCATGCCAGTTTTTATTAAAATACCTTTGTAAAGTTAGCTCTAAACCATAATTACAACCTGTTCCAGAATTAATTAAAGTATCTGGAAAGACTCTTGCAAAACCACTTCCAGCATTAGTTAAAGAAAAAGCAGAAGGCGATGTTTCAATAGGAATTCCAGTTAAATCTTGATAGTATACTTCAGTTTTTAACCCTAGGTTTTTATGAATCTGATGCGAATATCCCAAAACAATATGTTTACTATAGGTAAGTCCTAAATTTTCATTATGCGCTTTATTGTTGCCTTCATTTATATAATATCTAGTATATAAAGGCTGTGTTTGAGAGTGATAACCCAAACCAAATGAAAAAGCGCTTTTATCATTAATGCGCCATTTTAAGCCAAGACGAGGTTCAATTGGAGAAAAAGAATCATCTCCCAAATTAAGACATAAGCTTGTTACTCCTGCAGTTAGAACTAGCTCATCTGAAAATTTATGTTTCCAGCTGACGTATGGTTGAATCATAAAAGAATTCCCCTTTTTATTAAATCTATATCTGTAAGTTTCAGCTGTGTCTTGACCCATAGCATTAGTGGTAACGCTATCCAGAAAGTTAAAGTTGGTAAAATCTGCTACCCAACCAATTTTTAATGTGTTTTTCTTACTCAGTTTTTTATTGATGGAACTAGAGTTGGAATACCTGACTTTATTAAAATCGTAAGCCATATACGGCTTAAGAGTTATGTCCGACCAGTCTTGAGGATTTCTAAAAATAGTATCATGGTTGGACTTTTGATTTTCAATATTTACACAAGTTGTTGATTTTATGAAAGAAGTTTCATTAAGGGGCTTTGTATAGGTAGCGCCCGAAACCAACATATTGGTGCCAAATTTCTGATCTTTGGTGTTCTCCCCATATAAATCAACCTCGCCTGGGTCTGTTTGTTCACTTATTAGAATATCAATTTGACTTTCCCCACCCAATGCCCAGAGAGACAAATTTCCACCTTTTTGAAATGGAAGATTAAATTTAACTGCAAAATCTTGATATTTTGGAATTGCAGATGTGCCAAGATCAACCCCCAACAAACTAAATACTTTTATTGTAGAGTAACGATACATGGCCAAGAAGCAAGCAGAGCTCTTTTTAGACAAGGGCCCTTCGACTAAAAACTCTGCTCCAAACAAGCCAACTTGCCCTGTAAACTCTGTTTTTTCACTATTTCCATTCCTGATCTTTAGATCAAAAACACCGGCTGTGCTATTCCCATATTCTGAAGGAAAAGCTCCAGAAAAGAAGTCGCTATTTCCTAAAAATTTATTATTTAATATACTTAAAGGCCCTCCTGAAGATCCAGAGATTGCAAAGTGATTGGGATTAGGAATGGTAATTCCTTCCACTCTATAAATCACTCCCAATGGAGAGTTCCCCCTTACAATAATGTCGTTTCTGCTATCATCTGCCCCTTGTACACCTGCAAAATTAGAAGCCATTCTTGCTGGATCACCACGACTTCCCGCATACCGCTCTGTTTCCTCCACCGAAAATTGCTGAGCACTTATTATAGCCATCTCATTATTTACCTCCCTTTTTTCATTAGAAGAGACTTCAAAAGCTTCTAACATTTCACTAGACTCTTCAATAGAAATACTGAGGACCACCTCTTTACCAGAATTAACTACAATTGTTTGAGATTGTGGTGTATATCCAATGAATGTAAACCTAATTTGGCGCCTTCCTAATGGAACATTTTCAATTTTAAAATTCCCATTTATATCGGTAGCTACACCACTATTAAACTCATCATTTATAAATTGGACATTAACTCCAGGTAATGGAAATTGAGATTCCAGATCTACTACTTTCCCTTTTACCGTCTGTTGTGAATAGAAAGAAACCAAAGAGAGACTAAGTATGCTTAGTAAAATAATTTTAATTTTCATGTTGGCGATGTATTTTAGTCAAAATATAAAAAGAAATAGCCACCAACAAATATTTATTAAGACGAAAAGAGTGATAAAAAGAAGACGAGAAAAAATTAAAACACTGATTATTAGGCAAATACCAAAAAAAAAAAGGATTTTATGCTTTGGAAGAGTTTAGTAACGATTCAAATAATGGAATTCCATCCGTATTGCCTAATAAAGCATCAACCGCTCTTTCCGGATGAGGCATCATTCCCATCACATTTTTATTTTTATTAGAAACGCCAGCAATATTTTTTAATGACCCGTTAGGGTTATCATTTACAGATACTTTTCCATTAACGTCACAATACTGGAATAGCACTTGGTCTTTTTCAAATAAACCTTCTATTACTTCTTTTTTTGCATAGTACCTACCCTCTCCATGGGCTATGGGTATTTTATAGACTCTGTTTTTATTCACTTTTTTAGTAACCCCGGCAGAAGCTGAACAAGCTTTTAGAAAAGTGTTTTTGCATATAAATTTTTGGTTGTTGTTGTGTAATAGAGCACCAGGAAGTAGTCCTGATTCGCATAAAATTTGAAACCCGTTACAAATTCCTAACAAAAGACCTCCTTTATTTGCATGTTTTACCACCTCATCCATAATAGGAGAAAATCTTGCTATAGCACCAGACCTTAGGTAGTCACCATAAGAAAAGCCACCAGGAAGAACAATTAGGTCACAATTTTTCGTGTCTTGGTCTTTGTGCCACAACTCTATTACTTCTTGCTCTAGAGTTTTTCCTAAAGCATATATCATATCATGATTACAATTAGACCCTGGAAAAGTTACTACACCACATTTCATAAATAGTTTATTTTTATTTCAAATATAAAGGAAAGATATATATAAACAGCTTATTTTAAAACGCATGTTGGTTATATAAAAATATAAGAATTCTTCCCATTACCAATAAAGATAAATAGGAATCAATTAACCACGGATATTTGCTGTTCAAGACAGAGTTAGATAGAAGAATCGAAAAGGGAACAGCTAGGATAAAAAACAATGGATAATTAATCCTTAAAATAAGCTTCACAAATAAAAATTGAGTTATTGCCAAAGCAAGCAGAGAAACTATAATCCAAGAAATTTTTTTGTAACGGTTGGTACTTTTAATGAACGTAAAGACCAAACTGCTAAAAAAAATTAGCAAACCAGCCAAGGCAGAAAATGAAATATAACTCCACTCATATGAACGTGAACCGCCAAGAACCAAAGAACTGCCCAACCACTCTTTAAAAATAGAATAAAAGCCATCACTTATTAACGAAACCGGGATAAAAAAAGCTCCTAGAAAAACCAAGGCTATTAAAGGCATAATATATTCTCGCCATTGATAAGGCCTAATAAAGTATAATGTCAGCCATAAAATCGGCAATAAAAAAATATTTAACCCATAAAATAAGCAACTTATTATTAACCAACAACTGGCATTAAAAACCTCAATTTTACAGGGCTTATTTCTAAAAATCTTAAATAGATTTTCTATTGCAAGTACTAAAAATAAATTTCCCAATAAAGGGTTTATCGAAAAGTGAATATTTCCAAAAACCCCAATTAAAATAATATAAATTATCCCCGAGGCATAGTTTGATTTTTGAAAAAATACACTTTTGTTAATAATTAAATTAATTCTCAGAGCTGTAAAAAAAACTGTAAAACTGTATAAGCCGTATAAAATAGCTGGATTTAATTGGAAAAAAGATTCGATAGACCAGGGCAAGTCACTTGAATACACAGGATAAAATATTGCTATAATTGGTAAAATAGTAGCGCTAAAAAAGAAATAAATGGGATTATTAGATCTAAGAAAATTCAACATTATTACAAATTAATCATTAAAGAATCGAAAAAAGAATTGTCAGAATCAATTATTTTATATTTTTGAAAGAAAATTATTATGAATTGGCTTTTACATCCCATACGAGATTTTTTAATTTGGATGTTTGAAAACACTCTAGAACCATTAGGAAACGCCCCAAATACAATTTTTATCTGTCTTATTTTTGGAGGTCTAGTATATTGGATGTTTGTCCAAAACAAGCTTAATAAAAAAGCGGAGCAAGACCCCAATCAAATTAAATAATTATTTTTTTTTGGTAATTAAATCTTTGCCAATATCTTTTCTGTATTGCATGTTTTCAAAATTGACATTTTCAACATTGCTGTAACATACTTTTAAAGAGGTTTCAATATTTTTGCCATAGGAAGTTATTGCAATAACTCTGCCTCCGCTAGTTACGGTTTTGTTATTTTTAATCATCGTTCCAGCGTGAAAAACTTCTGTTCTGCCGTTTAACTCTCCAATTGTAACAGTTTTATTTTTTTCATATGTTTCAGGATACCCCCCGGAAACCATCATTACAGAGCTTACAGAGCGCAAATCAATTTCAACATCTCTTTCAGACAAAGTGTTGGTTGCAATACCATCAAAAAGTTCCAAAATATCAGATTTCAACCTAGGCATTACAACCTCAGTTTCAGGGTCACCCAATCGACAATTATATTCTATTACATACGGATCTCCTTTTACTAAAATTAATCCAAAAAAGATAAACCCTGAGTAGTCGATGCCTTCTTTTTTTAGTCCTTTTATAGTAGGAATTATTATCTGGTTTTCTACTTTGTCAATAAATTCTCTATTAGCAAATGGAACCGGTGATACAGCGCCCATTCCTCCAGTGTTTAACCCATTATCTCCTTCTCCAATTCTCTTATAATCTTTAGCTTCAGGTAATATTTTATAATTTACCCCATCAGTAATAACAAAAACACTCACCTCTACACCCTCCAAAAAGTCCTCTATAATAATAGTCTCACTAGATTTCCCAAACTGTCCAGCGAGAAGATTTTTAACGGCTTTCTTAGCTTTGCTCAAGTCATTTTCAATTACCACCCCTTTTCCAGCTGCTAGTCCATCTGCTTTTAGGACGTAAGGACCTTGCTTTTCCTCTAAAAAAGCAATAGCTTCTTTTAATTGTGCACTGTTAAATGATTTGGATTTCGCAGTAGGAATTTTATGTTTTTTCATAAAAGATTTTGCGAAATCTTTACTTCCCTCTAATATTGCCCCTTCTTTTTTAGGCCCAATTACTGTTATGCTTTTAAGACGAGAATTACTTTCAAAGTAATCGTGTATACCGTTTACTAAAGGCTGTTCAGGCCCAACTACTAAAACATTTATTTTTTTCTGAACACAGAAATTACCAATAGCTTCAAAATCATTAATGTCTATTGCAATGTTTTCTGCAATTTCTGAAGTTCCTGCATTTCCTGGGGCAACATATAGTTTTTCCAACTGAGAACTTTTACATATTTTCCAAGCCAAAGCATGTTCTCTTCCGCCAGAACCTAATAATAGTATTTTCATAAGAAATGTTTTCACAAATGAACATAATTTAGAACCACCTGCTAAACTTTTTTTTTAACAACTTACAATTTGTTTTAAACAAACTATATTTGTTCATCATAAATAAAACATTTTATAATGGTTAATAATTTTTAAAACATGAAAAAACTTAAAACATTTTTATTTTTTTTATTCATTTTTAGTGCTTTCAATTTCCAAGCACAATCTAAGAAAGTAAAAAAAGTATCTTTTATAGTCAACGGAGTGTGCGGAATGTGCAAAGAAAGAATTGAATCTACCTTGGATGTTAAAGGGGTATCGTTTGCGTCTTGGTCCGAAGAAACACACCTTTGTAATGTTACCTACAAGAGTAATAAAATTTCGGAAAAAGAAATTCATCTGTTGTTAGCTTCCAAAGGCCACGACACCCCAGTTTGTAGAGCAACAGATGAGGCATATAATAATCTTCACCATTGCTGTCATTATATGAGAAAAGACTCTTTATAATGAAACACGTCTCATTTCTTGCTCTTATTTTATTTATAAATATTGGGTTTTCTCAGCAAAATCTAAAGCAAGATTATTTATCGGGACATGTTTTCGAACTTAATAACAACGAGTTTTTATCGCCCTTAACTGGAGTTCATATCTCTTATTCTGGCACTAATTCAGGAACTTTAACTGATACAAGTGGGTTTTTTAGTATCCCATCTATAGAGAACAACTATATTTTAATTTTCAGTTATGTAGGATATAATACAGACACTCTGAAAATAAAATCCAATCAAGAAATTAACGTTGTTATGAGTGAGGGAAAAATTCTTGAAGACCTTATTGTTGAATTTAAAAAAGGCAGTTATACTTTTTCAAAAATAGACCCTAGAAATGCCCATATTATTGGTCAAGATGAGTTAAGAAAAGCCGCCTGCTGTAATTTAGCAGAAAGTTTTGAGACCAACCCATCTATTGATGCAACATTTACAGATGCAATTACTGGAACCAAACAAATTCAAATGATGGGATTGTCTGGAAAGTATGTGCAAATGCTTTCTGGAAATATTCCTATTATAAGAGGCATTTCAATTTTGAATGGATTAAAACAAATACCAGGTTCATTTATTCATGAAATTGCAGTTTCTAAAGGTTCTGGATCTGTGTTAAATGGATATGAAAGTATGGTGGGCCAAATAAACATAAATTTAAAACAGCCAGATAATGCTGAAAAATTACATTTAAACGTTTATTTAAATCAAGGCGGAAGAAGCGAGTACAATGCTTTTTTTTCAAAGAAATTTAGCAATAAGTGGGCTACCACATTGTTAGCTCATTTTGAAGACCAGCAAAGAGCGAACGATAGAAATGAAGATGGATTCTTAGACAACCCGCTAAGAAATGATTATATTTTTCACAATCAGTGGAATTATCGCTCTAAACTTATCCACATGGAGCTCGGAATTAACGGGGCTTTAAGTAACATAGAGTCTGGAAAGAAACAGAAATGGTTTGATACTGCAATATTGGCAATTCCACCAGATTATGGTGTAGACATTACTACCAACAAAATAAATGGGTTTGCTAAAATTGGTTATTTGTTTCCAAATGACGATTTTAAAAGTTTAGCTCTTCAATTGAGTACCACCTATAATAATCAAAATTCTACAATAGGGATAACAGATTATACAGGATCTCAATATAGCTGCTATGCTAACCTGATCTATCAACAAGAAGTAGGGGTTAAAAAAGAAGAAAATTATTTTAAATTTGGTGCAAGTTGCCAGCTAGATAGTCTCAACGAAAACGTTCAATCTTTTACGGTTCGCCCTCCAATAAACCGTTTTTTAGAAATAGTTCCAGGAGTTTTTGGAGAGTTTACCCACAATAGTGAAAAAATTGGACTTATCGCTGGATTAAGAGGGGACTACACTTCATTTTATGATAAATATTTTTTAACTCCCCGCCTTCATTTTAGATATTCACCAAATACAGATTTAGCATTTAAACTTATGGCAGGAAGTGGTAGAAGAACACCATTTATGCTTATGGAAAACATTGGTTATATGGCTAGTTCCAGAAGCTGGATAATTGATGATAATGTATATGGAATACAAGGCCTTATGGATGATGTTGGACAAGAATACTCTTGGAACGTAGGTTTGGCCATAGTCAAAGAGTTCTTGTTCTTTAACCGAGACGGCGTATTTACCTTAGATGCTTATCATACAAATTTTGTAAATCAGTTGGTTGTAGATCTTTATCAGTCCGCAAGAGAACTACATTTTTATGCACTTAACGGAAAATCATATTCTAACTCTTTTCAAGCGGAAATTAATTATTCTATAAACCGAAGGCTAGATATTCGCGCAGCTTATAGGTTTTTAGATGTAAAAACAAAATTTAAAAGTAGAATAATAGAAAAACCTCTGCTATCCAAACATAGAGGGTTTTTAAATATTGCTTATTCGACAAGAATAATCAAAAACCGCCAATGGAAAATAGATTTAACCACTCAGTGGATAGGAAGTCAACGAATTCCCTTTACTGGAGATAACGACATTGAATTTCAGCTAGCGGAAAGAAGCAAGGACTACTTGCTTTTAAACAGTCAAGTCACAAGAATATTTGGAAAAAGATTTGATGCCTATATAGGCGTTGAAAATGCTTTTAACTATAAGCAAGCCAATCCAGTATTATCTTCTGAAGATCCTTATGATGAACATTTTGACAGCTCCATAATATGGGCACCTATTTTCGGAAGAATGGTTTATTTAGGGTTTAGATATACTCTTAAAGATTAAAAGGAATAGCTTCTATTGCAAACCCTTTATTCTTTAGCCCTTTGATGATTGGCAAAAGAGCATTTAAAGTAAGATGCTTAAATTTTTTGTTATCGTGCAAAACAATAATACTTCCATTTCTAGCATTTTTTAAGACATTGTCAATTACTTGAAAATAGCTTAGAGTTTTATCAAAATCCCCACTATTAATATCCCACATTACAATTTTAAACTTTTTTTTAAGTTGTGAAATACTGCTAAAATTTAATTTTCCGTAAGGAGGCCTATAAAGATTGCTTTTTATAATTTTAGCTGCCTTTTCTATATCTTCCAAGTACTTATTTTTTGTAACTTTCCATCCATTAATATGCGACATTGAGTGGTTGCCCACACTATGTCCCTTGTCTATTATTTCTTGAAAAACCTCAGGGTTCTTTATAACATTATTTCCGAGACAAAAAAAAGTACCCTTAATCTCTTCCTTCTCAAGAATATCAAGAATATCAGTTGTCGTAGACTCGTTGGGGCCATCATCAAAAGTGAGATATACAACGGGGTCAGCAGGGGAAAACCTCCATAAAAGCCTTGATAAGATAAATGGAACTATTCTAGGTGTTTTAATCCAATATTTCATTTCATAGAACCACCCCAGAGCTGGGTGTAGTAGACAGGGAATTTTTGTTGGTTACTGAAAAAAGCACTTTTTTCTCTGTAATTATCCACAAAAACATCTTTAATTTTAGCACAAATATTATCGTAATCCGTGTTCGCTAAAACACCTTTATAGGCAAAAGAAACACTTCCACTCATATTATCGTTATCTGGTTCAAACATTTTGTTACGATCTATATCAACTAAAGATGCCTCTCTTAGCATTTCCACGTTAAACATAGCCTTTCCAAGTTCGCTCCAAACATAGCTTAAATGTTCTTTGTCCATAGAGGCAAAATGATTCAATCTTTGCAACTGTAGTTCTGCAAGTTTTTTACCAATTTCATTTCCTTTTAGGGTATCGCCTGCTTCAAAATAATTCGAACATAGATAATAGCAAATGTCATCTGCCGGAACTTGTTCGTTTTCTATTGGCATTTCTTCAAAACACAAATCCAGTACTTCTACAGCTTCGTCGTATCTGTTTTCAGCAATTAACTGATCGCTTAACTTCATCATTTGTAAACGAATATTCTGCACCATTCGCATTGTGTAATAATCTACCAACACTCCTTTTTCTTTCATATTACCCCACAAAAACTCAATGCTATCAATTTCATTATTTCTTTTTTTAAGAGCATATTCTCCTTTAAACAGCTGAACCATTTTATCAATATTTGTCCCACCATTTCCGCCATATTCTACAGGTGATAGTTTATAAGTTAAACCTTCACAATACATATGTTTTTGTAAATATCTATTGGCTTGCATCCCCATAATACTTGCAAAATAAATAGGTCTTTCCCACTGATAATTGGCCAAAAGGCTTAAAACAGCCAAATCTGCTTTATACAGCATACTTCCTTTTAAAGCCCATTTAAGAACAGATCGATAATTAGGCTTTTTAAGATCTGCACTATCAATAATTCCATTTTTTATTGCATTCTCTTCATTAACCTCTAGATATATATTATTGAAATTTAGAAAAGACTCATTGTTACAAGAAAAACTTTGAAACTTCTTATTTCTGTCATCACTAATGAAATCTATTGCTTCTTGTGCAGAGTACCACCTTTCTGGCCATTTAGAAATGGTTTTGCTTGCATTTGCAAGCACTTGGCTTATCTGACTGCCTATATTATTAGTACCAGCTAATGTAATAAAGCTTTTAGCCTTATTTTTGTATTTTTTAATGTCATACCCATTTTTAATTAACTCTAGTGTTCCAGCACCAATGCTATTGCTCTTATAGTCTTGATCATCTTTCTTCAAAGAGTCTGCAATGTCCTGTATCCAAAAAACTTGAGCAAGTAATGAACTAAGAGAGTTTTTATCTAACCCAGAATTACTTAACGATGCCTGTAATTTATTTAAGGATTTTTGAATTTTTAATCGTTGAGAATTGGACTTGTATTTTGTGTTGTCATTTGGAGTAATCAACACATAATCCCTGCTACCACTTCTATAAACAGATTCTCTCATATTAATAGGTAAAGGGTCTGACTCATAAGCTCTTTTTTTCATTTGGTTGATATGCCAGTCCGTGCTCAATAAAGACATATTAGCTACTCGCACATCTGTCCTTACCCCTTCTACTTCTTGAATATACCATAAGGGGAAAGTATCGTTATCTCCATTGGTAAAAAGAATAGCATTGTAATCACAAGAGTTTAGATAATTAGCTGCAAAATCTCTAGCCGTAGATCTATTGGACCTATCATGGTCGTCCCAGTTTTCGTAGGCTAAAATACTAGGTACAATTAGGCCAATAGCAATAGATGTGAAAGCAACACCACGAACTCCAAAAATGCGACCAACAACGTAAATTAAAACAGTTAGTATAAAAGAAACCAAAACGAAATATAAAAGTATACTTATCATAACAAAATCACCACTTAGAAAAGCAGGTGTCAACAACAAAAAATTAATTCCAAAACTCCAAAGAGCTACTTTTCCAGCTGATTTTGCTTTTGCAGGTTCCTTATCAATTTTGGATAGATAAATTATTAAGCCTACTATTGGCACTAAAAATGAAGAAACATTTAGCCAAAAAGAGGGAACATCATCTGTATTTAAACTTCTTTTTATATTACGACTATGAGAATTTATAAAACTACTTCCAAGATCAAACAATGCCCAAACACCGATACCAATCCAAAAAGAAAACGCATAGAAAGAAGCAGCATAAGCATAATCTCTTTCTCGTGGCTCTGCAGGTTTCTGGTTTAGATAAATGACAATTGCAATTCCAGTTAACAAGAAAAGAAGAAAGACAACAAACCACCCTTTAGGGTGTTTTACTAAGTGGAAGAAAAAGCCTATTAAGCCCAATATCAAAGGCAACATAAAATACCTATTGTATCCTTTATTAAGTTTTATATCGTCTGAAAGAGTTTCTTGTGGCCCAAGCCGCTGGTTGTCTATAAAGTCTATACCACTTAGCCAGTTGCCTTCTAAAATCTTACTACTTCCGCCAGTTAGTCCATAACCCTGAACATCATTTTGTCTTCCTGAAAAATTCCACAGGAAGTATCTTAGATACATCCAATTTAGCTGATATTGGAATAAAAATTGAATGTTTTCTGAAAATGAAGGAAGAAATAAACCATCTTTTGAAAGATCTGTAGCTATGCCTCTTAGGTATTGTCGTTGCTTGTCAGGGGCGCTAGCGTTGTTGGCATAGGTCATTAATGCTTGGTACTGCTGGAACCTATCTGTATAATTTTGCTGAAGCATTTTATTTATTTGACCCATAGCTGGTAAAGGTTTATTGGTATTTCCTTCATATCCACACCAAACTTTATACTTATCTCCCTCTCCTTGACGATACATTCTTGGAAAAAGGGTTGTGTATTCAGCTAAGAAAAGCTTGTCTCCTTTTTTGCCTTTAAGATTATCTATATAACCTTTTTTTACAGTGCTTTCAAATGAAAGAATATTTGGAAGTTGAAAAGAGTTAAATTCTTTGTTAATGCTATCACATTGATTACGGAACTCATTAAGATCCCACTCGTTGACAAAAGAAAGCTCTTTTTCTATCAGTGAATACCTATATTGTTTATTTGACTTTCCTTTAAAAAATCTAATATGTAAATTTAAAGGTTTAATAAGTTCTTTAATAACTGCAGTATCTGATTTGGATACTTCTTGTGCACTTCCTAAAGTAGTTAAAGTATATACTTTCATAAAACTACTTTTATCTGGACCTAGATGATCTTCACTACAATCTGAGAAGGCTGGAGAATTCCAAAATCTACCAGAAAGAATAGGCCAAGTTCCATATTGCTCTCTTTTTAAATAGGAATGCAACTGAGAAAGTGTTTCAGGATTATTTTCATCCAAAGGAGGGTTGGCATTAGACCTTACCAATATCATTACAAAGGAAGAGTAACCCATTAAAACAAGAGCTAGTGATAAAATACCAGTATTTAATAATGCTTTTCCTTTGTTACTTGACCACTTAAGGCCAAATACAATTAATAATGTGAGCGCTCCTAAAAAGAAAAAAGCTCCGCTATTAAAAGGAAGCCCAAAGCTGTCTATAAAAAGTCTTTCTACCCAGTCTGCAAGAGAAACAGTAGTGGGAATAATGACACTTTGAATAGCGCCTAGAACAACTAAGGATGTTATACCAGCAATAAGAAATGATTTCCAACTAAATTCATATTTTTTAAAGTAAATAACAAAGACAATTGCAGGAATAGCAAGTAAGTTTAGTAAGTGAACACCAATTGAGAGACCTATCATATAGCATATGAAAAGAATCCATCTATTTGGGTGTTTAGCAGTTGATTTGTCTTCTAAAACGATATACTGATCGTCTTCTACGTCCCATTTTAAGATCGCCCAGAAAACAATTGCTGTAAAGAATGAGGACATTGCATAAACCTCCCCTTCTACGGCTGAAAACCAAAAGGAATCTGTAAATGTGTATGAAAGTGCACCAACTAGTCCGGCGCCAAGAATAGCAATTGAAGAGTTTTTGTCGAGTTCACCATTTTTCTTGGCCATTTTCCTTCCAAGCATGGTGATGCTCCAAAACAAAAATAATATACTAAAAGAGCTGCTTAATGCGGACATAGAGTTCACCATCATTGCGGCGTTTTCTGGACTAGCAAATGCTGAAAACAATCTTCCTAGCATCATGAAAAATGGAGCTCCTGGAGGGTGACCGACTTCAAGTTTATTGGCAGTAGTAATATATTCACCACAATCCCAAAGGCTGGTGGTTTGCTCCATAGTAAATAGATAAACAAAAGTGGCTATTGCAAATACACCCCAACCAGTGATGTTATTTAATTTTTTGTAGTTCATGTAGTAATTGTGAAAAGCGAAAATAGAAAAATACATCCATAATAAACGTTAAAATATGGATTTTAAAACAGTTAATAAAAAAAAGAGATAGAATAGTTAAGCGAAAAATTTGGTAGGATAGAAAATAGAAAGTAAATTCGCAACCAAAATTGTCCCATGGTGTAACTGGCAACACGTCTGTTTTTGGTACAGAAGAGTCTAGGTTCGATCCCTAGTGGGACAACAAAAAAAGAGCATTTACAATTTATTTAGCTCTTTTTATTTTACAACCAATACTTTTTCAATTAAGATTTAATAAAAATTTCTAAATAACAAAAAAAGGCGGGTAAAACCCACCTTGATAAAAAACTTAACAATTTGAACATTAACTTTAAGTCTGAAACTAAAAAAAGGAACCACATGCATAGTTCCTTTAAATAAGTTAATGTATATTGTTTACATCTTATAAGTGAGACCGAATCTTACTAATCCACCACCACCAAAACCAGCTTCAACAAGAAGACCAAGATTATCAATGAAGAAAATATTAGCTCCAGCATGAACTCTAAAAGCTAGTGGGTTAGTAGTATCTTCAGTTTGTTCAAAACCGTCTCTAGTACTTGTGAAAGTATTAGAAGCTGACCTGAAACCTACACCTATTCCTGTAAATGGAACAAAGACATCACTACTTCCCCAATTACCATCAATTCTAACCATTGCTCTAATGATATTCCTTTTAGCATCCATTACATTATCATATGTGTCAAAAGAGGCATCTGACCATGCATTATAATTAAAGGTAGCTGATGTTGTAGAGTAGTTAAGGTCTAACCCAAAACTTACTGCACCTTCTGTTCTATAAGCAACATGAAGACCAAGTGGACCCAAATTACTCCAATCAATATCACTTTGTGTTGAATAAACCTCCCCTACGTAATCATCTGTAAGAATAGCTCCAGCAGGAAGTATATTAGGAGCGCCATAATATAAACTTCCGGAAATTTGAGAAAGAATATTATTTGAAAATAAAATTGTCATCAAAAACAATGACATTATGGTATATATTTTTTTCATTTTTTTCATTTTTAAAAGTTAATTTAGTTCAAGGTAATAATTTTTTATAAATAATTTAAATGGTTGATTGACCATTCAAATCAGTTGTTAACATATCACTGGTATAATTGCGAAATGGCATCAGTAAAAAAAATGTTTTTAATACTGTCAATATAATTGGTTTAAAAAATTAAAAGTTATTTAAATTATCTAAAAAAAAGAGAAATAAAAAAATACTTTTTTACATCTTTAAATCTTTCAAAATCATTCTTTTACAAAAAAAAAAAATGATTATTTCAATACTGTTAAGTAAAATTTATAAGGCTCTCTTTCTAGATAAATAAATAATTTTGATTAAATGAAAAAATTAATTGATATTCCGGATGAAATTGTAAAACCTTTAAAAATAATGGCTATTAAGGATGACAGAGATCTTAAAAATTATATTCAAGACATTCTAATTAATCATGTTAGAAAAGGAGATTAACTTAAGCCACGCTATTGCGTGGATTTTTTCTTTGGATGATTCCATTTTATTTAATTCTTAGATGGATGTACAATCGCAAGATTTTTATTAAGTTGTAAAAGGGTACTACTTATTGGTTGTTCTTTATGGAGTGCAATATTAAAGAATGTATTTGCAAATATCTATCATAACTATCTTTTAACTTAAAAACTCAGTAAACCAATAATTTTTTCATGCTATATTTTTGAGGCTAAAATTGTAAAACATTAAAGTAATGAATATCTAATTAAACTGGGTTAAAAATTTCTTTGTTTAAATATCTTTTTTCAGCTCTTTCAAGAATTAAAGAATAAACACCTTGTTTTTTATTGTTTATTGTTAAATCTTTCACCTTGTCTGCGTCTTTTAGATATTGCCCGAAAACAAACTCTGAATATTTATTTGGAGGACAATATAGTAATGAATCTTTATACCTAAACCACATTTCTTTAAACATATTTTCATTCAATTCTTGATGAGCTAAATCAAAAAGCAAAAAATCCCAAGCTAATTTACTATCAAAATTTTTAAATATGGTTTTAAATGGCTCTTTGAACTTACAAACTCTTAACTCCTTTAAAAGATTGTTAGAATTAGGGTTATTTCTCCTAATAAGCTCTTGATATACTATGTAGAAGAAATAATATTCTTTCTCTAATTCATAATCGTTTTTTATATTTTTAATTAATTCTCTTATAGATAGTTCCTCGTTATTTATCCTAAATGCTATGAGTATTGCTTGGTGAATAAATTTATTGGTCATTCTAACACACATCGCCCTATCTTCAATGGTTATCACCTTACAGAATTCTACATTTCTTAAAAGCACAGCCCTGTATATAGAATTAAAAACTCCGTCTTCAAATGGCAGATGTTTTTTAAACTTTAAACTGCTTATCCAAGGAGATTCTTTCCATTTTTTTTGTTTCATTTATTGTTCTGTAGAATTAGCTTCAAAATAAGCAATTTCGCTTTCTAAAGTTGTATAGTCTATTTGAATAGGGTTACAACATATCTCACAATCTTCAATATAGGACTGTCCTCGGACTGAAATATCTAATATCATAGATATTTTTTCCCAACAATAAGGACAGTCAAAAAAAAACTCTTCCATAAATATTGTTTTAATTTTCCATCCACCTTTCGTGCCACATTTGGAATATCAAAAAGGACCATAACTGGGAGTCATATTCTTTTCTACCTCCAAAAAAGCCAACCTTTAATTTTGCAATAAAACTCCAATTAAAAATCCCTTGTTTTTCTATACGATCTTTGTTTAGATACTCTTCAACATGGTTTCTTAGTTCGTTTTTTAGCCATTTTGCAATAGGGATTGCAAATCCCATTTTAGGTCTGTCTAAAAGCTCTTTGGGAATATAGTCATGAGTAATTTCTCTTAAAATTCTTTTTTTTAACCCATTTTGGTATTTGTATTCATCTGGTAGTTGTGCAGCAAACTCTAATATTCTGTGATCTAGCATTGGTTCACGAGCTTCCAAGCTATTTGTCATGGATGCTCGGTCTACTTTTTGTAATATATCGTCTAGCATATAGGTTTGAAAGTCAATAGCCATCATATAAGACAAAGGAGATTTAAAACTTTCTAACATCTCTTTGCTTTCAAACATGGTTGGTAAACTTTGAAATTCAGATTTCATAATATTTTTCATTTGCTCATCGCTGAATTGCTGATTCAGACTTAGCATTATTTCTTTTTTATTTGGATTTTCAAGAAAAGTCTTAGTTCTTTCATAGCGATTGTGAAAATTGTATTTGTTCTTAAGAATAGGGATGTTTTCAGATGAAATATTGCCCATTGTATTAGCAATAATTTTACGCACAGCCTGGGGAATTAAATTTAAAGTTTTTCCATAACGATGCATATAACCGTATCTGTTATATCCACCAAAAATCTCATCACCTCCATCTGCACTTAAAGCAACAGTAACATCTTTTCTTGCTGCTTTTGAAACAAGAGTAGTGGGAATTGCACTTGAATCTGCAAATGGTTCGTCATAGAAAAAAGGCAAATCCTTAATCATTTCAATAGCCTCTTTTTCTGTACAGTTTATTTCTGTATGTTCTGTCCCAAGATATTTTGCAATATCCCGAGCATATGGAGCCTCATTTAATCCAATGTCTGGCACACCAATAGTAAAAGTTTTTACTTTAGTTGTTGATTGTGTCTGAATTAAAGATGTAACAGTGGTGCTATCATACCCACCGCTAAGAAAAACTCCAACGGGAACATCTGCTACCATTCTAAAGTTAAATGCAGATTTAAGAATTTCTTTAGTTTGAATTTTAGCTTCCGGAAAAGAAAGATTTAATTTGGGCTTGTTATAAAAATTGTAGACATTCCAATATTGGACTTCTTCTTGACATTTGTTCTTTAAATTTATCTTAAAATAATATCCAGGTTTGATTTTTGCACAATTTTTAAAAATGCAATGTGGAGTTGGAACGTTGCCGTACTGCATGAAGGCCGCAACTGCATTTATATCTAGTTTTTTTTCAAATTTAGGATGTTGGTGAAAAGACTTTAGCTCGGACGCAAATAAAATTAAATCATTTTTTTGATAATAAAATAATGGTTTCACTCCTGCTCTGTCTCTAATAAAAACAACTTCTTGTTTTTTTTCATCAAATAAAGCAATAGCAAACATTCCAATGAACCTTTCAACTGCTTTTATACCCCACTCTGCATATGCATGAAGAATCACTTCTGTATCAGACTTCCCATTGAAATGATGACCGAGCTCTAATAATTCATTTTTAATTTCTTGGTAATTATAAATTTCCCCATTGTAAGTAATGTGTAGGTGGTTCAAGGCCATAGGTTGTTTCCCAGTCTTGGTTAAGTCAATTATCGATAGCCTCTTGTGGCCAAAACCAATTGTAGCATTTTTACATTTAAATAGTGAAGCGCCTTCACCATCAGGACCACGATGATGAAGAGGCTCAATCATGGATTGAATATTTGACTTCGTTGATTTTTTATGGAAGTCTATAAAACCTGCAATTCCACACATGGCTTAACCATTCAATTAATAAATTAGTTTTTGAAATTATATTTACGGTTGAGGCCCAGAATTACCATCGTTTAATTGACCTATTTCAATTTCACTAACTAAACCTTCTTCTATATTTTCTCCGTTGCAATCTATTGTATAATCGTAAGTATCAAATGGAATTTTATTTTCATCAAAACATTTCCCATCCTTACACAATATTTTAGTTGCTACATTGTCGCAATCCCCATTGCCAAAGTCAATTAAAGCAATTGTTTTACAGTCTTTTAAATATTTGACTTTCCCGGAAACAATACAATTACAATCGTCAGAAATTACGATAGGTTCGTAGACAAACTTGTGCACTCCGGATAGCTTATCGCAGTTGTATTTAATATCTAGTTTTTTATCTAATTTACTGCAGCTGCAGAGTAGACTAAATATGATCAAAGAAAAAATAGATACTCTCATAACTCAAAGTTAACTAAATAAACTAATATAGATTGGGTTGAATATTGAAAATCAGTACTTTATAATTTTAATAACATTTGTTACATCTCCGTAAACGACTTTTACTAAATAAATTCCTTTAGAAAAAGATTCAATATTGATTTTACTTTTATTAGAGCTAGCAACTAAAACACCAGTTAAATCAAAAATTTCAGTAGTTATATTACCATTAAAATTTGTAATAGAAATATTTAATAAATCTTTTGCAGGGTTTGGAGAAACAACAAGTTCATTTATGTACTCATTTCCAAATCCTGTATTAGAAGACGCCCCGTAAACATTATCAAAATAAATAATATTATCCTGTGTTCTACCTCCCAAATCAAAATCGGGGAATATTACAATTTGATCTTTAGTAACAGGGAAAACTCCTATTCTTGAAGAAAAATCAAAAGTAATTTTCTCCCATTGATTAACTAAAGTATTTGCTATTTTAATTTCTGGTTGAGCAGCACTTGCAGCATCAACAAATTTAATTCCTACATCACTTATTACAGACTTCCATACCATTATAGAGACAGTACAATTATTATTATTAAAAGAAAAAGAGCCTATATCTGATCCATGCATTGACTCACACCCTGCCCAGGGCTCACCAGTTTGTAAAGCAGTAAATTTAGCCACAGTTGCTGATGTATTAATACCTGATGGATCTGGATTTGCTACGATTTCCAGTGTTGGGTTGGTGTCATTTTCAAAAGTTGTCCATGTCCAATTTAATCCATTTCCACCCAATTCAAAATCAATAGGAACATTTTGTGCAAAAGGAAAAATAGTTAAGAAAAGTAGGATTAGGGTGTATATAGTTTTCATATTAACGGCAATATAAAGAAAGTTCTATCAATTTTTTCTATCATTTGTTAATTACTTTATAATAATTTAAATCCATTTTTCTTCAAAAAGTATTTAAGAGATATTCAAATAATAATTTAACCCCAAAAGGGAGCGGGGATAAAAAAACAAAAGAAACCAAAAAAAAATAATAATCGGCATTCACCTTCAAACACCTAATACTTCACAAACGCCACCAATATAACCTTCTTATCCAAGTAAATTATTATTCATCTATCACATTATTTAGATCTCTTATATCCATAATTAATTTACCGTTATCTAATGACTTAAAATTAGTGGCAAAATTTTTATTCCAAATAATATCACCAACAACATAAGATTTTCTTGCTCTTGTTCTTTCAGAATAAATTTCATCAAATCCATTAACAAATATCAAAAATTCAGGATGTTGTTTAATAATATCTTCTTTAGTCTTCTCCCAAAATGGACTTTCTTTATCTATTTTATGGACAAGAGTCCAAGTGAGAGCCATAATATCAATTTTAGGCAGGGTAATTGGCAATTCGTAATAAGTTCTAACCATGCTCCCCTCTTTATTCTCTTTATTAAATATGGTGATAATTTTTGCTTCTACATCTTGCAAAACAACATCTCTCAAGTTGGTTAATTTAAATTTAAAACTGTAGCCATCTTCATACTTTGAAAAAACAAAATTATCTGCAAATTTTAGCTTAGACCTAGGTCTTGAAAAACGCCCATAAAGAAGTCCAGTAGCTAGTGAAAAAGACATAAAACCCACAAAAGCCTCTACAGCAGCCACTATTTGAGTAAGAATTCCAACAGGGGCCAAGGTCCCATAACCAACAGTGGTAAATGTTTGAATAGAGAAAAAAAATGTTTGAAAGAATATTGGTCCATTTTCAGGACTAATTCCCAATATATTTTCACTTCCAAAATATAGGTAGATTATAGTGAAAAGAAGGTTGAAAATAATATACCCTACAAACAAGATTGTAAAAAACCAAGTCCAAGAAATTTCAACTAAATACTTAAAAATATCTCTTATCCCCTTCGTTGATCCTTTTTTAATGACGTTGTAAGAACCGTCAGAGTTAATCATTCTCCTTACTTTTTCATCAATTTTAGTGCCTATACCAGGATCTTTAATTTCGTTGGCCATTTATTAATCTTAATATTTAAAATTACTTATTTTTAGGAAAGTCCAAAAACATAAATGGTGCATGAATAATTATTAATAATAAATTCTAAAAATTGAAGAAAAGAGATTTGTATTGTAGAATTTTCAAATCAAGAATTAGAAATTGTAAAAAAAGTAATTATATATTAATTGAGTGATGTGAGAAAAAAAAGCGGAATAAGAATCAATAAATTTTTAAGCGAGGCAGGCTTTTGTTCAAGAAGAGAGGCAGATAAATTAATTGATAAAAAAAGGGTCAAAATCAATGGGGAAGTTCCATTAATAGGCACTAAAGTGATGCCTGGAGATAGAGTAACTGTAGATAAAAAAGTAATTAATGTTGGAAAGGAAAAATTCGTTTATTTAGCTTTTAACAAGCCCAAAGGAATAGTTTGTACAACAGATGTGAAAAGGGAAAAGAATAATATTATTGACTACTTAAATTATCCAAAAAGAATATTTCCAATCGGGAGACTAGACAAACCAAGCCAGGGCTTGATTTTTTTAACTTCTGATGGCGATATTGTGAATAAAATATTGAGAACAAGCAACGACCATGAAAAAGAATATTTGGTTACAGTGGATAAACCAATAACTAAAGAATTTGTTCAAAAAATGAGTTCTGGGTTACCCATATTGGGAACAATCACCAAAAAATGCGAAGTTGAAAAAATAGCAAATAAAAAATTTAAAATTGTCCTTACACAAGGCCTTAACAGGCAAATAAGGAGAATGTGTGAATATTTGAATTATGAGGTGAAACAACTTAAGCGAGTCCGTATTATGAATATTAATTTAGACGTAAGAGAAGGGGAGTGGCGTTATTTTACCGCAAAAGAACTAAAAGAGATGCATCAAATTTTAAAAAAATCTACCAAAACAGCACTATGAATAATCTAGTGTTGGTCTTAATTTTTAAAAATGGTAGATGTTTTAACGGAATTTTGATTGGTCAAGACCAATAGATAGGCGCCGTTTTCATAGCTAGATAAGTCTATAAAGTATTTTCTATCTCCATCTATAAAATTTCCATGGTGAATGGTAGCTATTTTTTTGCCAAAAACATCAAAAAGTTCCAATGCTCCATTAAATCCTTTGCTGTTGTTAATTTCAATACAAGTAAGACCACTTGACGGATTTGGGAAAACACGTCCAAAATCAGCATTTAGATCAGCAATGTCTACAAAATTAAGAATACTAAATTGGAAATGTCCTAAGGGAGCTGTTAAAGGCCTCACTTGATTTTTTCCAGAGTTAGAATTGGCAGATATATAATATTCAGTAGTACTTCCAAGAGCTTGTGCAGGTATATCTGCAGCCCACTGATTTGCAGAGATATTTGTCATATTTAAAGTTAAAAAAGTAGAATCCATAGAACTTTTATAATGTAATGCAGCGTTACTAATACCAGAACTATGCATTATTAGTGCTTCTACATAATGCGGATTAATATTGTCTAGAGTATTACTTAACTCTTGGTGAGATATTAAAAGCGGATCACTTGCCCCAATTGCCTTGGTTATACAATGAATTGCCCCGCCAGATCCAATAATATTGGCACCAGAATTATCACAATCTATTCCTATAACCTCATATCCAGGCATGGCTTCTCTCAAAATTCTAAGCCCTGTGGTGTCGTACTGAGTTCTGTAGGTTGGAACCAAAACTTTTTTGTTTACAATTAAATTATTTGCATAAGTTCTGTAGGAAGGACCACTCCAACTGCCATTAGGGTAACCTCCAGAACTAGAGGGAACCATAGGAATTCTAACAATTTTATATGGAGTACCAAAAACTGAAGTATAATTATCTTGAATGTATTGAATGTTCATTTCAATTTGTGGACCGTCAGAAACATTCAATGGAAACTCCCCAACAAGTAAAGTTTCTTCGTTTAATAGTTTCATGTGCATGTCAATGTGGTGAATATCGTCAAAGGGCAAGACTGTCATTTTAATATAGTTATCGATTCCCATCCAGTCATCCATTAATTGGTCTATTTCGGCCGGTGTTTTATTAGTTAAGTTGAAATTTCCAGAACTGCTATTTTCATCGTCTACTAGTTCAGAAGAGAAACCAGTTCCAAATCCATCTGCCATGAAATTTCCTCCTGTGTGTACCAAATCTGTTCCTGGTTGAGACATCTCATATACGGGAATTCCTTTTAAGTTGCCAATCACTCCAGGTGAATTGTTGTCGAAAGGTCTATTTCTATTGTAAATCCAGTCCACTAATATTAGAGAGTCTACATAGTCTTTATAAACTGTATTTCCACCATAGTCTCTCATCCAAATAGAATTGTAACTGGTGGAAACAAGGTTTACATTGGTCAATGAAACACCGTAGTTAGTCAATTCATTTTGAGCAGAATTTACATTATTACATAAGATAATAACTTCACACTCTGATTGAACTTCTTCAACAATTTTGGCTAAAATACTTTTATATCCTGTCCAGGTAATACATATTGCTTGAACCTCTTCCCACTCTGCCATTGTTCTTAAATTCCCTATTGGCTGTGTGGTTATTACACTAGATGATCGACTATTGTAATTATTTTTATAATTGTAGACGGCCTCATCATTTAATTCATTAGCAGTAGACTTATTCGGGAGAATATTCTGAGAGAAATAAAAGGAGGACTGTATAAGGATTAATAATGAAACAAAGTATTTCACAAATAGATAAGGGTTTAAAATTTAAATGAAAGTACAACAATTTAGAGATGAAGATTTTGATATTTATTAAAATAATTACTTGTAAATTCTAAGGTGGGTAATTTATTTCTCATTTAATATAGAGTTTTAATAAGAATAATGGTCTTTCAAAAGAAAAACCATTTTAAAATTATGAAATTTTTGAAGATGTTAAAACCCCCAGGCTACCCCTAACTGAATATTTGGAAGTAATGCTCCGAAAGTAGCATCATTAGATATTGCAGTTGCAGTAGATGCATCAGGTCCTGTAACATTTGCACCGTTTGTAGAAAGAAGGCCAAGATCTAAACTTAACACTAAGCCTTTTTTTGGCTTACCACCGAACCCAATTCCTACGTAACCAACAATATTACCTTCATAATCTGCTTGATATTGGTCATTACTACCTTCTGAGCTTAGAGTATTTTTAATGGTTCCGATCCCAATTCCAGTTCCAAGTCTAAACCAATCAGCATCTGCAAATGGACGATGGTTAATAAACATTCCAATCCATGAAGTTGAATTATCAATATCATAACTTGTTCCATTAATTTCTGGACTAATTGGAGCTGACCCAGAAAACCCACCTAAAGCTGCTTGAAAAGATGTTTTTGGGTTCCAATTATGAGTAAACCCAACAGATCCTCCAAAAGGACTTAATGATATTCCAGCTGCATAGTCTGCGAATTCATTATCATTTGTTTTTTCTTCTTGGGCAATAGTAATATTTGATAGTCCAGTAATTAAGACTAATATGAATGTGGCAATTATATTTTTAGTTTTCATTTTTAGTTTTCATTTTAAGTTTTCATAAAATTAAGAATTTAAAATAAATTACTCATACTATTTTAATTGTAAAAAGTAAGTATTAAGAGTTTTTATTTTTCTATAAAAAAGATATTCTTTTCAACTCTATGCCCGTTGTTATCCACTACTATTATTTTTCTTTTACCCTCATATTCTGGAGATATTTCAATTTTGTGATTCCCATTAGTTGTTCCAATGAATGTATCGTCTAAAAACCAATACAATGTGGCAGTTTCACTTTTATGCACTGCATGAAAAACAGTACGCCCCTTTTTCCCCTCTAAGTCTTTTGGAATTAAAACAGCGGTATTTCCTTTAGGATATATAAAGTCTATAATTTTGATGTTGCTTTCCTCACATCCATCCAAAAAAGAAGGCAAAACCTTGTAGTCAGGATGCCTACGCTTATAGTACCATTCCTCTAAAGCAGGTAGCGTAAACCAAGATTTACTAATTGACTTATGTAGAGGATAACAATTACTATTTATTTGAAATTTTTGAGTGCTGTCTAACTGAATTATTTTATGAAAAGAACAACTCTTTTGATGAATCCCCATTGCAGGAGCCATAATCGTAACTGTTTCTTTACAAGAACTAGTGGGTAAGTAGCCACTTTTTTTACACGTTTTAATTGGAACTAGCTTATCGGGAGTTTTAAACCAGCTGCTTTCGGGAAGTAGTCTAAAGACATCAAACATTACAGGGGCAGCTTTTTTAACACCAGTTAATCCAGGCCTTCCTTCTCCGTCAGCATTCCCTACCCAAACGCCAACTAAATGCTCTGGAGTTGTCCCAATTGCCCAAGCATCTCTATGACCATAACTAGTCCCAGTTTTCCAAGCAACTTTTCTTGCTGAGTTAAATATTTTCCATGCGCCTAGCTCCAATGGTCTTTTGGTTTCAGTTATCATTTCAGCAGTCATAAATGCAGATTCTGCAGAAAGAAAAGGATATCTTATAAAACTTTTCTCCTCGCTACTTATGGTTTTTAAATTTATTATTTCTTCGTTATTTGCTTTTTTTGCCAATTGATAATAAGCATTGCAAAGTTCCCATAGTGTGCATTCTGCACCTCCTAAAATAAGAGTTAGCCCATAATGATTAGGACCTTTATTTATGCTTTTAAATCCTAAATATTTTAGGCGAGAGTGAAATTTTTCCAACCCATAATCTTGCAATAGTCTTACGGCTGGAACATTTAAAGACCTGTATAAAGCTTTTTTTGCTGTTACTGCACCATCGTATTTACGATCAAAATTTTCAGGTTGATATTCTGCAATCTTTGTAGGCACATCTTTGATTAAAGTATTGGGAAATAATTGTCCTTCTTCCATTGAAAATCCATATAAGAAAGGTTTTAAAGTACTGCCAGAACTTCTTTTAGACTGGATTAAATCTACTTTTCCTCCACAGTTGTTAGACGGGCAGTTACTGTTTCCCATATAGGCTAAGACCTCTCCATTTTTAACATCAAGAACTAAAATAGCGAGGTTGTCTATTTGTTCATGAGAAAATTGCTTGTAGTATTGTTCTCCTATCTCATTTACTTTTAATTGTAATTCTTTTTTAACAGTGGTTACAACTCTTTTCCCCTTGTTCCCGCTGACGCTTAAAAACTGTAATAAATGATTTGCATTTTGTGGAAGCCTTAAAGGCTTTTGTGGTAAAGGCTCTTCTATAGATAGATCATATTGAGTCTTATCAATATAATTTTTAGAGTAAAGTTTTTTAAGTAAAAAGTCTCTTTTTTTTAATAATTTAATTTGATTTTTCCCGGGATAAATAAGAGATGGAGCGTTTGGTAAAACAGCCAATGTTGCTGCTTCAGCCCACGATAATAGGTGGGGAGACCTTCCATAATATCTCCAACTAGCAGCCTCTAAACCAACAACGTTTCCTCCAAAAGGAGCATTGGCGGTATATAGACTAAAAATTTCTTTTTTAGAATACTGTAACTCTATTTTTAAAGCTAGAATTAGCTCTATAAATTTCTGCCAATAGGTCCTTTGTTGTCTTTTAGAAATCCTAATTAGCTGCATGGTAATGGTGCTCCCTCCACTTTTGACCTTAGCCGATTGCCAGTTTTGTCGGAAGGCTCTTAAAAGAGATAAAGGATTAAACCCAGGGTGATAATTAAAGTATTCATCTTCAAATAACCTAATAGCTGTTCTAAACTTATAAGGAATACTATCTGATGGAGGAAATCGCCATTGACCATCGTTAGCTATAGTTGCAGAAAGCAATTCTCCATTTTTACTCTCGACAACAGTCGAATAGGGCTTCAACAAATCCTTATTAGGAGAAACCAACCAATATATAATTCCCAAGAAAACTATAAAAAACCCGAGGTATTTAATTTTTTTATTTGGATATTTTTTTGTGATTTTACTCCCCAACAGTAGTTAATTCTCCTCCTGATCTTATGACTTTAACTACCCCGCCAGCTTTTCTAGAAAAATATTCGTTGTCATACATTGCCTCGCAGTAGGTGATTGGCAAGAAAAATTCTCCCATATAACTGGCGTTAAGTATAATTCTAAATGTCTTTGTTTGCCCTTTGGACAGGTTGAAATAACTGTAAACTCGATCGTCCCTAAAATCCTGATAATCTGGATGGTCTTTCAGATGAGATGAAGAGACATTGTCCATTCTAGTATTTCTTATTTCCCAGCCAGATGGAAACATTTGTGACAATGCCAACTGATGCAGATTTAAATAGGATGTGTTTTTAATTACCACTTCTGCCATAAAATCAGTTCCTTGTTCCAAAACGTAAGGACTTATTTTTTCACCTTTCATATTTATATATTTAATATTCATGGAAAGATTATTCTCATCTTCTTTAATATTCCCTTTTAAAGGAACACCTGTATTTTTAACTTTTATAAAAATAATATCACTACCGTTATTGGTAATTTTAAGTTGGTTGTTTTCTTTGTTAAGAGCTAAATCATCTTTGTGAACGGGCATTTCGCTTAACACTTTTGTTTTAGCCCCATTGTTAACTAGCTCATAATTCAATCCATCTTGAGAAATATTTCCGATAAATTTACTTAGCCCTAGTAAAGAATAAGCAGTTGTTTGGGTATTATACCAGTTACTAGAACTAAGTTGTTTTGCAATTGCATCAAATAATCTTTTTCCAGTTATTTTATCTCCTTGAATGGTTAATATTTCTAGAATCATTGCTTGGTCTCTTAAACTACTTCCATAGGAATAACGCATTTCTTGGTAGGGCTTAACATCTGTATTAAGTTTTGAGATAATATCATTGGCAATTTTTTCTTTTCCAATAAGGGTATATGCTCCAGCAAGCCTCCACTGAGCAATATTGGAGATATTTCCCATCTCTTTCATTCTATTCATAGCTCCTAAAGCAGGTTTTTCAGCTAGAGCAAGCGTATATAGTCTATATGCTTGAATTAGCTCATCAGATTCTTTTCCATGAGGATGTTTGTAGACGCTTCCATCTCTTTTCCATTTATTGGCTTCCTTCTTTTGGTATTTTAAAATTCCTTTTATCATCCCTTCAGGGACAGCATAACCTTTTATTTTGGCTTCAATTAAAAAATGCCCACCATAGTTAGTTCCCCAAGTAGATGCTGCAGACCCCCCAGGCCAATAGGCAAATCCACCATTGGATACTTGAAAAGTTTTTAATCTTTTGATTCCAGCTTTAATATTGGTTTCCAGCTTATTAAGTTCTTCTTCTTTCAAATCCATGACTTGAGATAAATACAATTGCGGGAAGACTGAAGAGGTAGTTTGCTCTATGCATCCGTGAGGATATCTAATCAAATATTTTAGCCTCTTGTCTAGGTCTAAAGGAGGAATTGAGGAAACCTCAATAAATCCATAATTTGTTCCATATATCCCAATAGGAGAGTAATCCAAATTCCAAGTTTTTCCACTCTCTAAAGCAGTTAATTGAAATTCATCAACTTCAGGATTAGGAGTTCTAACCAGTAATTCAATATTATGTTTTGCAGTGTATTTTCCTGAACTAACAGTCACTTCTACTGTTGCCTTTCCAGTTTTTTCAGGAACATTTAAAGAGAAATTCACTACTTTATCACCAACTTCGCTAAATTCGATAGTCTTAGAACTCTCTCCATTATTTATTAAATAATCATTGGTTTTAATATTCACTTTCACATTTTTTATACTAGGATCCATTGCAAAAATATTTACCGGAAGAGCAACAATTTCTCCAGGGCTAATTACTCTTGGTAAGGTCGCTAAAACCATTAGAGGTTTTCTTACAGGAGTAGTAACTTCTGCAGACCCGTAGCTGTTGTTTTGTCCAGCTATAACCATTGTCCTTACTGAGCCTACATAATTGGGCATATGTATGTTATGTTCATTTTCAGAATTTTCATCTAAAATAAAAGGGCCTAAGTACATTACTACAGGTTTGAATCTGTTTACTTTGGAGCTTTCTTTCTCCTTTGCTTGCTCGTCACCACCAATAGCTAAAAGACCAGCCATTTCACCTTTATTAGCGCTAATTACATATTTGTACATGTCCCACGTTTTTACTCCAAGAGCTTCTTTTGCATAAAAGTAATTCCATGGCTTTGGAGTTTTAAAAGCAGTCAAATCCAATAATCCCTCATCAACAACTGCAATTGTGTAGGTCATGGATTTCCCTTTAACTTCACTTACATTGACCTTAAAATCAGATTCTGGCTCTATTTCTTTTGGCATTTCTACCACTGGCTGTAGAATAGTTTCAGAATTAACAACTTTAATTGATTCAACTCCGTACAGTCGCATTGGAAGATCATTTTCTTTACTACTGTGTGGCTGAATCATTGCTATATGAACATATACATTTGGACTCATTTCTGGAGTTGCTTCAAAACTGATTCCATTTTTTGAATCTTCACTATTTGCCCAAAAACTATTTACAACCCCTGAAGCTGACTCTACACTTATTAAAGCTCTTCCAACTTGAAATTCTGGTATTTTCACTTCTACTTTATCACCCACTTCATAAGATTTTTTGTCTAAGGAAAAAGACAACATCTCTGCTCCAGCGCTATTGTCACCACCTCCTCTATTCCACCATCCACTATAAGTTACATAGAAAATTTTCCCTGTACTATGTCCAGAATTAGGATCGGTGATTTTAATTAACTTTCTTCCATAAAGGTTTTCATTGAATTCTAATGGATAATTTGCTTTTCCATTTCTAGTACTAACTGTTCCACTGTAGATAAGGTTCTGGCTTCTGTTGGAAACATAACTTGCAAGATCGTTGTAATTGCTTCTTTCCCACCACCATCGCCATCTAATATCAAATACTTCCACCAAAAGATTGTCCCTATCAATGGGATTTCCATCCTTATCTAACGTAACAATAGGGATAAGATTTTTTTCGTTGGAATAAATTGCTCCATTCCATCCTTTACCTTCAGGAACTTTTACACCAACATAGCTTATAAAAGGAGAATATTGAATAGAAAAGTTATCTACACTAAAGTCTCCACCTTCTTCAAATACACGAGTATTAAAATTAGCTTTTAACATTCCAGGGGCATTTGAATTCACATTAATTTTAGGATTAAATAAAATATGTCCTTTTTCGTTAGTGGATCCATCGAAAACGGTTTGGTTATTAGAACTAAAATTTTTTGAAGGGTCGTCAAAAATATAACTGCTAAAATCTTCAAAAGAAGTTCTTCCACTAGTTAGGCTCATTTGAACATTTGTTTTTAGGTTCTTAGCAGTTGCTCCGTGGAGCCAGTTTACTTGAATATTACCTTCTTTTTTATCTTGGTAATTAATTGTTTTTTTACCGTTAAAATCAACTTTTATCTTAAGCCTATTAGGTTTTACAGTTTCTATTTTAACAATTTGGCTAAAGACAGATCCTCCAACCGTTACTTGGGCTCTCCAATTACCAGTTTTGTCGCTACTTTCAGTTGCAGTCCTGAAGTCATAAAACCCATTGATACTGTGGGTACGAACTTTTTTATTTCTAACCTTATTATCTGGACCAAATAATTCGAAAACCACAGGCTGATCAGCTGGCAGTAATTGATTTTTATCTTCTAATATAAAGGATAGAAAAAGCGAATCTCCCGGTCTCCATACCCCTCGTTCTCCATAAATATAGCCCTTAACACCTTTTTTTAGTTGTTGACCGCTTACATTAAACATACTTAAGGAAAGAGAATTACCATCGTCTAATTTCAAATAGCCTCTTTCTTCTCCCATTTTTGCAACAAGAAGAAAAGGCTTTTTGGTAATATCGATTTCCACCATTCCATTATCGTCTGTATTTGAAGTTCCAATTAATTGGTTTTGGTAGTCAAATATTTCCACAGAAACACCGCTTAAAGGATCTGTAGTTTTTAAGTCTGTTATATAGGCATTTAATGAATTTCCCTCTGCATTTTTAGCTATTATTCCTAGGTCAGATGCCAAAATATTGGTAGCTATTATTCTATTTCTATTTTGGAAATATGCGTTCTTACAAGGGTTGTCTTTTTCTCTCCAATAATTATAAGAATATCTGTAGTCAATATCGCTGTAGTACTGTCCAGGTTGGTCAAAAGTTCTTAAATCTTGGTCATTTAGCTTATATTCTATTGAGTTTTCATCCCCATTGTCGTCTTTACATTGATACAAAGATTGGCCTTTATCGAAACTAATTACAACTCTGTAAATAGCGCCTTTTTCCACATCAATCATTGAAGCAAGGTCTAAAGAGAAGGTATTCCATTTGCTATAATCAATAGGATCTTTACTAACTAAGTCAATAGGTTTTTTAAAAACAATATTTCCTACACGATTAATTTCTGAATAGCCATTGTACTGGTTGTTCTGGAAAAACTGCGCTATATTTTTTTCAAAAATTCTTATAATTTTTACGTTAACAGCTCTTAAGCTAACCGCTTTAAATGGAAAGATTAGGCCATCTGTAGAAGGCAAAATAACGCCTTGACCAACTTGTTCTATACTTGGTTTTATATTTTCAAAAACTACCTGTTTGTTGAAATTTATTGTAAGTGTCTTTCCTAGAGAATTTTGAATTTGTTGTCCAACGGTCATTAAATTATTTCCAATAAATGCACTATTGCCATATACGTGAATGTCATTTCCTTCTATTGAAAACCTAAACTTCCCGTTAAATTTATCTAGTGTTATTAATCCATTTAAGTTTTGATTTTTTTTAATAGGGTCTGAAAAATGAAGAATTATTTCTTGATTGGGGTGGTTATTAATGGTATAATCAATTAGTTTAAAATCACCCAAAGCAGGAACTATGATTGTTTTATTGCCGCTATTTTCCCCACCAATGTTTCTACCATCCCAAGATATTTGAAATGAACTTTCTTGAACAGATCTTTTAATTCCTTTAATACAAAAACGAAATTTATTTTCACTTTCCGCTGTTTCCCATTTTATTTCTAGTGGGGTGCCATTTTGAGTTGCTTTTACAACGGATTGAACTTTGTCTAAGTCTGCATAATCTGCGGTTTTAATTAATCCATTATAAACCACGTCTTCGTAATCATTTTCATTGGCTTGTTGAAGACCAATAAATTCGGTAAAAATAGCCTGTTGTAAAGTAATAAAACTGAAATTAAAGTCTGGTAGGTCAGAATTTTTAAAAAGTCTGTCGACAAAAAAAGTAACATCAAATTCACTTCCTGAGTTTAATAATTCGTTTGGAATATATTCTAAAGTATTTTCATCTATCCAGTTGTTAACTCCTTTTACATTAGGGCTAACAGAGAATAATTCTTTATTTGCCGATTCTTCTCTAAGGGCCAAGGGAACCGGATCCATAAATTTTATAGTAATAGAGTTATTATTAGACAATACCCCAGCAGAATATCCAGAGATTAATTCAGTAAATTGACTTTTGGGAGTGTTAATTTTTTTATTGGAGCAGCTATTTATTAATACAATTGAAGTGATGATTGCGACTAATAATATGGTGGATTTAAATACTTTCATTAAAGAGGCTTTAGAGTTATGAATTAAACTATAAATAAAGATACTTTAAATATAACTTTTTTTTAGTGATAATTATTTTGAGAAGAATTTTAAGACTACTTTTCCACGTATAGAAGCATATTAATTTGCGCCCTTAAAAAAGGATTACCATCTTTAAAGCACCTAATTATAACCAGTAATTTGATCTTACTTTTATTCGTTTAATTTTGAAATATTAAAAAGAATTTCAAGATTTTTTAATCTTTCATCAAAATCAGACTGTGTCTTTTTTGATTCTTCAATTTGAGAGGAGATTTGTATTTTCTGTAAATCAATTCGTTCTTTTTGCTTTTCAATGGTATTCTGTTGCTTTAAAATAAGCTTGTAAAGCTCTTGAGTAGCCGAAACATTTAACATAGAAACTGCATCGTAGTCAACTATGTGAAAGTCATCAATTTCTTTTCCGTAAACAAAGACCTTCCCCTCTTTTTTAGTATTTACTTTAAAACCATTTTTATCAGAACTCAAAACTTCAACTAGTTCATCGCCAGTCTGTTCATCTTCCTCAAAAATTAATTTAACTCTATCGCCTTTTTTCAAATCAGTATCTAGGACTATATAACCTTCATTAATTTCGGAAACTTTATATATATCAGGGATAACTTTAGTCTGTAAAGAAACTGCTTGAGGAAATACAGTCTTCAATTGTTGAGCTATTACTTTTTTCGTTACTTTATCACCATATTGCACTTTATCTTTCATTTTGTAATCTGTCACTTCTACAGCTAATAAATCAGATAAATCGTCTTTAGAATTACTTCTTCCTATTATATCTTTAATTCTTTCATCTGAAAATGCTCCAATCCAGTCTCCAACAATTCCCTTTGATGCCAGGATACCGACTACAGCGTTCCCACTGTAGGATAATGTGCCATTTGTAAATTCAGAAAAATACTTTCCATTAAGGGTGTAACTTATACCATTGCCTCCTACATATAATCCCTTACCACCTAAAGCTCTAATCCAATTGTTATCCGTCATGTGCCAGCCACCACCATAAGTCTGACTGTACCATCCTGCACTTCCATTTGTTCTTAACCACCCTTCTGCCATAATATTTCCGTCTACGTGTAATTTATATGCAGGACTATTTACATCAACACCCAAATTACCCCCACCGCCACAAATAATTGTATTTCTAGAATTTCTGTGCTGTAAATAGAGATTACTTTCCGAGTTAATTTCATTAGCGTATCCTAATGAGATATGTTGGATTTTTGTATGTCCATCAACGTGTAGCTTTTCAGCAGGACTTGATGTTCCAATTCCAACATTTCCAGACGTAGTATTCAATAAAGTGTTATAACCACCATCTAGTTGAATGTGAACATCAGAGACTAAACTCTTAATCTGATTTCCATTAATTTCTATGTGACTCCCCTTAATAACACCATCAACTTCTAGTTTTGCAGAGGGGGAAGTAGTACCTATTCCTACATTACCTGAAGGCCTGTAAACATTACTGCCTAATTCTGTCCAATAATTTGTTGCGTCAGCTCCTGCTGGTCCTGTTGCTCCAACTGCTCCGTCTTGTCCGTCAGCTCCTGCTGGTCCTGTTGCACCAACTGCTCCGTCTTGTCCGTTAGCTCCTGCTGGTCCTGCTGGACCTATTGGCCCAGTTGCCCCAACTGCTCCATCTTGTCCGTCAGCTCCTGCTGGTCCTGTTGCACCAACTGCTCCGTCTTGTCCGTTAGCTCCTGCTGGTCCTG